>Ga0123342_1005368_pt1 | contig 18629 bp, 5 predicted proteins | sample Turbeawhitnodule_FD_89960 | JGI IMG/M metagenome (GOLD analysis project Ga0123342, IMG submission 89960) | Root nodule microbial communities of legume samples collected from Mexico - Turtle bean Mexico white nodule | ecosystem: Host-associated > Plants > Roots > Nodule | place: Mexico: Nepantla...
AAAAAAAATATATATATATATATATATATATATATATATATATATATATATATATATATATATATATATATATATATATATATATATATATATATATATATATATATATATATGGTAAGAAGAAGAAGTGGTCTCTTTCTTCATTATTCAACTCTATGTTTTACCATGCAAAACAACAAGCCATGTGAGCTTGTGAACATGGAAGGAGACAAAATAAATAATATTTTTTTAACAAATTTTATGTGGATACCTAAAAGTTTTTCTAACTAGATAGAGTATTTCATTTTTATATTTTATAATTAAATATATTTTGTTAATATTTTCTCAAGTAATAGTAACGCGACAAACTATTCTCATATGGAGATATAATAAACCTATTTACTTTGAAATTATTTGAGCATATTTACTTCAAAAGCAAATTAACTCTAACCTATTTAAATATGATAAAAAAAAGTTCTAACCGAATTAAAGTATGATATGGTTTATCATTAATAAAATAAATTAAAATGGACGATTTTATATAACTAATAGTTTTATTCAAGCATATGTTTTTAACTTCAAATATTTTTTTCAATAGGAATACAAAATTAACTAAAACATAAAAAATATTAAGGACAACTTGTATTGTTAAATAAGTTAATTAAATGCTAATAAAAAAATAAGTTAATTAAATTATGGAATGATGTAATAAACCACAATATGGACACCAAGTGTTTACAGAACTGAAGAACTTTTGGATAGAAATTTTATATTATTTCATATTAGTAATTAATTTAACTTCGTTGTAAATATAAATATATAATTATTACATTATTTTAATTTTAGATTTATCTGTGTACTATCTATTCTTTAATATTTGTTATGAAATTTAAATATTGATTGAACTCAATCACTATTATAAAATTATTAAATAAAAACTAATTTTAGAGAAAAAGATAATTAGTTATTATATTGACTAAATTAAATATTATTTTAGATACTAAAAAGAATATTGTTATCTAAATTAGTTTTTATTATTGATAAATAATTTTTAAATTTGTATATTATTAACTATGAAGGTTTTAGCAATAATTCTTTTAGATTCTAAAGTTGGTAGCTAATTAGATACCAATTTAGAAACTATTTATCAATAATAGAAATTTATTTAAAAACTAGTAATTTTTTATATAATATTTAATTTAATTTTTTAATATAAGAACTGATTTTTTTTTCTCTAATTTTTATTTAATAATTTTTTAATATTTTAAAAGGCAACAAGTCAAGAAAATCTTTAAATAGAAACTAACTTTTTAGAAACCAAAATAATTAGTTACTATTTAATTAAATTAGAGACCATTTTACTAAATGAGTCTCTAAAATTTAGAATATAAAATATTAGTAAGTAAAATCTTGGTAACTACTTTAAATACCAATTTATAAATCAGTTTATAAATTCTTATTAATAATATAAACTACTATAGATACTAATAATTTTGTAGTCTCTAAATTAATATCTAATTTAATCCATATATTGACTAATTATTTTTTGTCTTTAAATTTAATTATTATTTAATGATTTTTTTTTATTATATATTCTTTAGTTTATAATTCTTCAAAATATTTATATTTCAAGACTCTTCATATGCCTTTAAAGTAGATAGAAATTATATTCTTAAAAGGGCATGTATCCATGTATTAGAAAACCATCTTGTTAGTGTTCCCATGAATGTTTGTTTTAAGTGATGAGTTATATGTTTTGATAGTGAATTTTGAGTTTTTGGTTTGAATTTTTTTTATAGAAAATAATAATATATTATAAATATTTATAATTTCATTCATTAAAGTAAACAAATCTGTTTCTATATATTAATTTAACCAAGATGAAAAACGAGACTGAGAAAGTACTTTGACATAACTTACATGAATGGAGTTCTCCCAAGGTTCTCTCTTCTCCAAGTAATGCTACTGTTGATGCGCATTTATTGAGACTCTTCCTTCCATAGCAGACATTGAATGCACAAGTATCTTTTGTTTCAAAAGTTTTTTGTATTGAAATGAATTGAGCAGGTTTGAATTTAATGCAGTCACTGAAGGTTGAAATGGAGTGAGAGTCCCCAAGCACGGTGTCTTCACAGAGAAGCATATCACTTAAAATTGGTAGGTTTTCTTTTAGAGTCTCACATTTTCCCCACCCCTTCAAACTTATTATCTTTACACGCGTTTTGAGGTGGACTTCGGTTTCATCATCAACCAACAGTGACAAAACACTGCTCCTTTCCTCCTTCCAAGAACACTTATTTATTAGTAATTCACTTCAACAACATTGTCCTCTTCAGGTTTGTTGTGTTTCTAACTCTGGTTAGTGTAGTACTTGAAAACATGAAGGTTTCTGGGCTCTTTGCTTTGCTCTTGGTGGTTGGAGCAACTGTGATGTTCTATAACGTCTTAGGTCCCACTGGGACCTCTGCGATACCTGGTACATATATTCTTTCCCTTACTACACTTTATTTCATTTGAGAAAAATTGTTAGATCTCTTCAGATAATGCAAATCATCAATGTCTTTGTGTGAAGTGTTTTGTTATTATCACCATGTATGTTTCTCATAGTCTGGTCCCCATGTTTCTCTTACTTTTAAGTCTTGAACCTTTGAACCTTTGATTTGCATAGACCTCAAAAAATATAGAGGTTAGTGGTAAAGTAAGAAATAACAGTTTTGTTTATGTGCAGAAGTTTGAGTAGAGATATATTTGAATATCACCGGTTAAAAGACACATGGGGTGTTTTGAATTTTGTGTTTGACCTAACTGTGTTTCTTCCCTTTGATGAAATTTTATTGATTTTTCCTTTGGTATTGTTGTGCATGCATGCAGTGGTGGCAGTTTCCAATCCACAAACTCTTGGGAAAAAATGTTGTTCTTTGTTTTCTCCTTCTGTGTATGATTTTCTGTAGTTGACAAAGTGTTTTTGTTATTATTCTGTTGATTGTTTTCTCACAGCCAACATGAGCCACAAAGTTGAGACTTGAGACAGCTTTATAGTGGTGTTCAGCCGCAAAAATTGAAGGAGTAATTCATGATTTGACTTAGCATGGTGAAAGCCATTTTAAAACTTTTCAAGTTCCACCCATATTATTGGGAAAAAAGGCAGCATTATATTTGTCATTTCTATATCAGCCAAAGCATATAATGCATCTTGTTGGATATTAATAACATGATTAGTATAAACATTTTTAGATAACAAAACTAAAATTGGAAAAAAAAACTTATCACATATGATGTGATGTCAGTCTTTGTATCTTTGGTGAGATTTTGTATATGTGTTGGAGTATCTACTAGTTCCATTTTGTTTATTTTTTATTATTGAAAAAAAAAAACTTTTTATGCCTTTATGTATAATCTAACACTTTTTCAATAACATCTCAGATTTGGTTGAAACCAACCATGGTGATAAAGCCAAACGGATTGCAGTAAGCAGGAAACTGAAGGTATGAATGCTTTACAATTGATCCTTGGACTTAAGCTCTGGCACTTGACCATGCTGGTTAATGCAATCAAAACTTAATTATAATGGGATGTTACATGATAAATTTGATGTTATAAATATTAACTACCTTGAAAGTAACACCTAAGATGAATTTTACTTGCTCATGATGTAAAACTTTTAAACCCTAAATTTAAACTTATTTTAGTTTCAGTTGAAATGTATCTTACATGTGTTTGGTTTGAAATTTTAGGAAAATGGGATTGAAAGTGGCAACATGGGTCAAGTTTCTCTGACTGATTATGGTGCTGTTGATCCAGTGCCAAATTCATCAAAGGCCATACAATCTGGACCCATTGAGTATGGAAGCCCTCTGAATCCATACATCCCAAAACTTTCACCTCCTGATCATCCCAAACCTGGAGATTCTAACTAACTTTGCTGGTCTCTTTTGAAGTATGCAACTACAAGAAATATTGATGTTAATTTCCTCAAAAACTCACACAAAGATAAAAAGAGATACTAAATTTACTATAATTATCATTTAGTATCTCCGTTTTAGTCTTTATGTGGATTATTTTAGGAGACTAACATCGATATTTTTTGTAGTGTGTTATAGTGGACACTGTTCTCAGAAGAGGAACGCTATTCACACTCTTTTAACATATTTCTTTTGATGGGGATATAAGAAATTGTTCAAAGTAATGTGTTGGTGGCATTGCTCATGCTGAAAATAAAGATGGAGGATCTGTTATCACACGTTGTTTAGTCAGTCTTTTGTTCATGCTGAAAATTAGGATCATGTGTGGATCCTTATTTTTGTTGGTTTGTGTTTGTGCAACTTCAGTATGTTTAATTTTGTTTTCTGTGTATCTTCTTACTTATGAAGTATATGAATTTGCTTTTGTTGATAAGGTTCTTTGTTTTTACCACTGCAATTGAATAAATTCTCAATTGAATACATGGTATTTTAAAGATAAAACTAATGAAAAAAAAATTCAAGTTTGTTGGAGAGAACTTATAAATCGATTTAGTTAAGGACTTACCAAAGATGAAGCAGACAAGCTTTAAGCAAAGGGAAAGATATAAAGAGAAGAGAATGAACAAAGATAGTTCATGCTGGAGCATCCAAAAAACTGCAGAATGAAAGGTTTCTTACACACCCTATATGGTGAGGCAAGTAATCTTGCAAACAATTCTAACGCTAATAAAATTGGAAATCAAGGTTGATGATTAACTCGATTTTAGTTTAATAGGTTGAGATCACGATGTAATATAATGTTTGCTGTTGATTATTAACAATGCAAAAAATTATTAAAAAAATAATTTTAAAAATAAAAAATAAATAGTTATAAAATAGTTTATATTATTAATAAATAGTTGTTAAAATGATTAATTAGATACTAATTTAAAAATTATTTATTAATAAAAGTGTACGGGTCGCGTCCGTATGACTGATTTGAAGTTCAGCATTCGATCAAGACCACCATTACGCCCAAACATAAGACTAACGAGACTAATCATAGATCAAACATTAAATAATGTATCTTTAATTATAGATTAAATTCTTAATCAGACCCAATAATAAAGGGTTCACAATAATTATATAAATAAGCATAAAATTCAATAATCAGGTACGTCATCATCTAGTACTAAACACACTTAACACCTAGTGTCAAAGTCTTACTTGAGCATCAGAATGTCTTTTGCAGTATCATTCAAGTCTGGAGTTCATAGAGAAAAGGAGTGGAGGAGTGAGAGATGCATAAGGAGTTCGTTCAAGAGGAAGGAAGAGCAAACCTAGTTACCGTGAAGGAGTTCAATTGTTCTCTTGGTTCCAATTCCGTTTGAAAAGATAAAGAAATTATTTTATATATTAATAATTTGTTTAGTTTTTAGAATAATATATAATTTAGTTAATATTAATTAATTTTTTTTTTTTTAAAATTAGTTTATATTGTGTTGAAGCTGTTTAGTATGTGAATCTGTTTCTTGAGCAATTGTGTTGAAGCTGAAGATGTGAATTGGTTTGGTTTCAATTGTGGACATTCTATTTTAACATAAAATTCCTGAGATTTTCTAGCAATAGCTGAAGAACTAAAGGGAGATTGATCAGCAGCAACATTCATATACTTGTTTGATGCATTGGTATCATTCAATTGCCTTGCACCTTCATAAATCTAACTACATATAAAATCTGATAGAAATTCATTCTGCCTGTAATGAATATGGTTAAACATATATTGAAAGTTTGTGATTACTAATTTTGATCACCAAATTTATTGGTCGGTTCTTTGTTGCATTGAATGTTTCTTCTTTATTTGTGGTGGTGGATTGAGTAATAGCTGCGCAGGCATTATAACAACTGCCATATTTAAAGAACATGACAGTTGCTGTACAAATTCAATGCTTCCAGAAGTATTTTACAGAAAGCTTGGTCTTTGATTTACAGAAAAATTAATCAAATATATATGGTAAGAACAATTGTAAGTATAATTTTCTGCTAATTACCCATTTGTCTAAACCATAAACCCAAATCATTCACAGTGAATCAATGACTGTTCACATATCACGAAGATTCTGAAGTAAGTGGTCCCTTTCTTCATTAGTCAACTCTGCGTTTTATCATGCATGTCTGTTTCAACATAGAAGGAAGCAGTTAAAGGAATCTAATAGTTCTTCTTAATTCATAGAGGGTTTCTCTTCTTACCGGAAATGTGTTGTTGAAGAAACTTTTTGGTGAGATTCTTGATATTCTTCGGCGAAGGTCTTCAGATAAAAGAGAAGATCCATATGAAAAATTCTCCAAGTAAATAAGAATAACACAATTATGATGATAAGTGTGCAAAGTATTAATTAAGAATATAGAATAAAATAAATTGTATTTATTAAAGAGTTATTATTTATAGATTTTTTGGTAACGGTCATTATTGGGTTGGCTTTATGACGGGTAGAGTAGGTACAGTTTCTTTTATATTTTACTATTAAATACATGTTTTATTAATATTTTCTTTAAAAATAGTATTTATTTTAAATAATGTATTATGTCAAACTTATATTCTACTACGAATAAATAAATAAATAAAAATATTTAAATATTTTGAGATCCATATTTCAAGAATGAAATAATCTAAGAATGATATTTTTTTATTTATTTATCAGCAATAATCTACGAATGATAATAAAATAAATTATAATTGAATGTTTTATATTACTAAATTTTATTAAAGCATCTATTCCTAAACTTAAATATTTTTTAATGGGAATAAAGAATTAACTAAAACACAAAGGTATTTAAGGGCAACTTTTGTTGTTAAATAAATAAATTAAATTATTTATTTGACTAAAATTAATCTTTAGTCCATATTGGTTAGTGAATGTATAATTTTGGTTCCTATCAAAATTTAGTACATTAATTTGAACTTTTAGAATTTTAAAATTAAACAATGATGACAGAGTCTTAATGCTTTTTTCAACTTCTAATAAAAGTGGTTGATATCCATCACTGATAATTCTTTTTTTTGAAAACTAATAATAATAATATTAGTTACTCATTTCTATAAACTACACAAAATTATTAAATAAAAATCAATTTTAAAGACCACAAATAATTAATTATTACAGTAACTAAATTAGATACTATTTTAGAGATTAAATTTTTTTATTAATTTCTAAATTAGTTTTTATTATTGATAAATAATTTTTAAATTGGTATCTAATTAGTTACCAAGATTTTTGCTGCCTAATTTAGAATTTAAATAATTGGTAGTTAAAACCTTGGTAGCTAATTAGATATCAATCTAGAAATTATTTATCAATTATAGAAACTAATTTAGAAAAAAACTCAATAATGTTTTTAGTATCTAAAATAGTTTCTTATTTATTTAGTCATTATAGCAACTAACTATTTTTTATTTCTAAAATTGGTTTCTATTTAATGATTTTTTTTTGTAGTGTACTAATATTATTGTTTAATTCTAAATTTTAAAATTGTTATAAAAATTATTTTATTTTTTTTAACTAAATGGATGATATATTTTGTTGGATTAAAATTGCTGAATTTAAAAAACTTAGAGGACCAAATCTGTATTTCAGCATATATGTCATCTTCCTACTTAGAAAGTTGTTAATCACGCGTAATTGTTGTCGTTTTCGTGTTAATGAAGGAGTAATTAAGTTTGTTGGGCATTTGAGTTGGTATTAGCTTTTATGCTTCATTAATTGTGTTTTAAGTAGTTGTCATCAAATTATTACTTAGGTATTTTAGCATTTAATAATTATACTTACCAATGTCATTTTCCTACTTTTCAAAAGTTGTTAATCACACCTAATTTATGTTGTCTCTTTCATGTTGATGTATTTAGAGAGGAGTAATTAATTTTATTGGGTTTTGAATTGATATTACCTTTCATGTTTAATTAATAATTACAAAAGACAAATTTACTAAAATGATAACCTAGTTTATGTACATTTTTTAGTATGATATTTTATTTTATTTTGATTTTATTATATCATATCATTGTTTAGGATTTTCAATTTTTACTTTATTATAAGAGTCTTATATTTTTTTATATTTTATCTTTTCAAAACTTAAAAGTTAATTTTTATTTTTATAATCTAGAATCTTAATATTACGTCATTTAAATAAAAATATTGTATAAAGTCTTATGACATGCATTAGAAATGTTCTTTTATATATATATATATATATATATATATATATATATATATATAATGCTATCACAAATGAAATGATAATGAATTTGCTAAATATAATTAAACATAATATTTGTTATTTTTTATAAGTAAGCTTATAATTATTAACTGTGATATTAATTACGGTAGTGTTTTTCAATTAACTTTACTGTTGCAACATTCCCTACCAGTGTGCCTAGTAAGTAAAAAAAAATTGGCCTATGAACATCTTTAATTGTAAGTTTTTCAGAATTTTTAGTTAAAAAACTGTTTTAAGATATGTATTTATTAAAGCTGAAAATATTTTTTTTTAAAATTCGTATTAAAATGTTTTTGCATACTAACTAATGTTATTTAACGCGTGAATGAAAAAATGCGCTAAATGACAAAAAATGCATTACTTTTTTTGAAGAATATAAAAAATTTGATTTAGTATTTAAAAATAACAGTACATTTAAATGTAGTTGTGGATAGGATGATTGAACATAAAATATAAGTATCAGTTTGTGTTTGACTGTTATATAATTTTTTTAGAGCTCTTATTTTTATAGAATATGAGTGTATTTCGTATATTAATAAATTAATTATTTACGTATTAAGTTAATTTCATTAACACAAGTGTTATGTAAGTATATCAAAATAGTTTATTTTAAGGATGTCTACTTATAAGTTATAAATTATTTTAATTAATTTTTAGTTTGTTTATTTTTTTTTTCCATTAACACTACTTGTATTTAATATTTTTTTAATTATTATTACTTATTTTAACATGTATTCAAACTATCAACCTTAAAAAACAAGTGATTAAATAACTTGAATGTAAAGTAAAAAAAATTTAGAGAAAAAATAATAATTAATCATTCTATTGATTAAATTATATATTAGTTTATAAAAAAAAGTAATATATAAAATAATTTCTATTATTAATAAATATTTTAATTAATTAACAAAATTTTACCTACCACACCCTATCACAACATTACTTTAATGGTGAATCACAACTTGATATTCAATCTAATAATACTCACTTATTCTTATAAAAAAAATCTTAAGAAACATACTTTCCCCCTTCATGGAAACACACCATTTACTTTATTTTTAACTTTCGATCAATTCTTTACAAAACGTATACTTCACCATATCTCAAATCATACATCAAATAAATACATTTATATATATATATATATATATATATATATATATATATATACTAACATTTCAACCATCACACACTTTACTCTTCTAAATAATCAATTCATTAAATAGAAGTAACTATTACCTCTCTTTATTGTGTATAAAAGAGTACATGTTTTCAAGATAAAATAAAATATCATAAACCCTAAACCCTAAACATAAATAACATATGATAATTTCATCAATTTAAGAGGAAAAATAACTTAAACATGACATTGTGAGAATTAGGAAAAATAGTGGAAGAATGAATATAAAAAAAAGAGTATACTTTTACTCATATAAAATATTATTGATTATGTTTAATCATATTAAATTAAAATTTAATTTAATTTTTTATGATATTATTTTTTGCGTATAATTATAATGACATTTATAATAATTAAATTACTTTTTTAATTGGTAAAAAATTGAAATGTTAAAAGAGTTATAAAAGTGTAAAATCTTGTGGAGAAAGCTTGTAAGAGAATCTTAAATATTGGTAAAAAAAGTTTTATTTTTCTAAAAAAAGAGTAAGATATTGGGAAGTGTGTAGAGAATTGATTGGGATACCCTGTAATAATGTGGGAAGTTTAAATGATAGAGGGCAGCATGGAAGTTTCTCATTGCCATTCACTGCGGTGGCTGTTGAGATTTTATTGCTATTGCTCGTGCTGTAACTACAGCACTGGGGAATGAAGAGGCTCATCACTCATGACTCTTTAATGCACTCACTCAAGCTTGTTGTGGAATTCGAGTCCCCAAACACGTTATCATCACACAAAACCAACTTAACATAAATGTTTTATAATAAAATATTGCGAATCACTTCATAAATAGGTAGCTTTTTTTTGGACTCATTTTTTTTTCCCACCTTCCAAACTTATTATCTTTCCGCGTTTTGTGCTGGACTTTGGTTTCTTCTTCTTCTTCTTCTTCTTCTTCTTCCAAGAAGGTTACCACTTCTCCACTTCAAGGACATTGTCCACTTCAGGTTTTGGCACTTGACAACATGAAGGTTTCTGGCTTCTTTGCTTTGCTCTTGGTGGTTGGAGCAACTGTGATGTTCTTTAACATCTTAGTTCCTACTAGTGCATCTTGGGCATCTGGTATATATATACGTCTTCTTTTCTTTGCTACTAGTTGCAACTCTTTATTTCATTTGACAAAATTAGTTAGATCTCTCATGCAAATCTTCAACTTTTTTGTCATTATCACCATGTAAGACAAGCTCATCGGTTAAAAGACACATGGGGTGTTTTGAATTTTGTCTTTGATCTTGCTATGTTTCTTCCCTTTCTTCAATCTTTTTCCTTTTTACTTTGGATATGTATAAAGAGATAAGGGTATGCATGCATTAGTGATGACAGCTTCCAATCCACAAACTCTTGAAAAAATCTCACTCTTTTTTCTTCAGTAGACAAACTGTTTTTGTTATTATTCTGTTGATTGTTTTCTGACTATACCAACATGAGCCACTAAGTTGAGACTTGCGACAACTTGGTAGTGTTGGCCCAAGCATCGAGTCCTTGAATTGTACGAGTAATTCATGATTTGACATATATAATTGATCATGAGAAAAAGGTAACATGCTTTTAAGTTCTAAACATGCAATATAATCTTTTGAGATGCAAACATAACTTGACGCAGTTGACATTTTTATATAAGCTAAAATGCATTCATGGGTAGAATATGTGTCGCATAGAGCAGTTTCTCTGTAAGCATTAAAACTATGAAAAAAAAGTACTTCTTCACTAGTTAGTAAGAGACACTGATGATTAAGTTCCTCTTAACTTCATCTGCATTTGATAATGTGTGTGGCAGTATAATTCAATTCAATCAAAACACTGCATGCATCAATTAACGTTCTTCTAGAGATCATCTTCTGTAGGGAGATGAAGGAGATTATCTTGGATATTATATTGCTGATAACTTAATGCCTTTATGTAACCTGACATTTTTTAGTATCATCTCAGATTTGTTCAAGACCAACTTTGGAGATAAAGCCACACTCACTGCAGGAAGCAGGAAACTGAAGGTATGAATGCTTTATAGCCCTTGGACTTAAGCTCTGGCCCTTGACCTTTCTGGTTAAAGAAGTCAAAACCTAATTATAATGGGATGTTACATGGTAAATTTGATGTTAATATTAACTATAACTTCAAAGTAATGGTTAAGTAATGGTTGTAATAGACTGATCATAGGGAGAGCAAAAAAAAAACATTTGGATGGACAGTGTCAAGGAAAGTGTTAATTAAATTTGAGAATGCATTGGATAACAATTGTAAGAGAGTTGTGGTTACGTAAGAACAAAAGGATTTTCAAAGTTGGTAGGATATATCACATTGAAATTTTCACTCTGGCATGTATGATAGTTTGGTCATGAGTAATGTCTAAAGCGTGTGACGTAAGTTTTTCGTATTCAGATTGATAACTTGAGCCATTGCATGATATCAGTCAATTTGTCTAGAAGTTAGTTAACATGAGTAAAAGGTGTCTGTATTTAGGTTTTTAATTGTTGTAAGAAGGTTAGATGATAAGAGTCTAAGAATTTAAAAGGTTGAGCCTTAAGTAATAGAAGATGAATATTACTGTGATAATGTAAAACTTTTTACACTAACAAAATACATACTTCTCTTTGAAATTTCAGGAAAATGGAAACAATATTAAAAGGGGCATTAACAACCATGGTGATCTGGGTGAAGTGACTCTGACGGATTACAATCCCATTGATCCACCTCCAAGTTCTTCAACAAAGGCCTCTTTATATCCTGGGCCTATAGAGCATGGAAGCCCTCTGAATCCATACATCCCCAAACCTTCACCTCCTGATCCTCCTAAACCTGGAGATTCTGACTAACTTTGCAGTCTCTTGAAGCATGCTAGTAGATACTATTCTCAGAAGAGGAACGCTATTCACACTCTTTTAACATATTTCTTTTGATGGGGACATAAGAAATTGTTCAAAGTAATGTGTTGGAAGCATTGCTCATGCTGAAAATAAAGATAGAGGACTTGTTCTCACACGTTGTTTAGTCAGTTTTTTGTGCATTGTTGTGCTTATATGCTGTGTTGTGTTCCCATGTGGTAGCTGTGAAAAAAAGTTGTGCCTTTGAGCATCCTATGTATTGGTCAATGTACGTATTTGTAATGTTTTCCCATGCGGATTTCTATTTTTGTTAGTTTGTGTTTGTGCAAATGTTCATTTTTTCTTTTCGATCTTATGTGATATGAATTTACTTTTTTATCATATAGATTCGTTGTTATAAAATTGCATACATGATGCTTGTATCTCATTTGAGATTTTTGTTACCAAATTTGGTAATTGTTATTCTAATCGCAAGGATAATAATTTTCTTATGGATCCAAAAGGTTTCAAAGTTATTGTTAAATGGTAGTTGTTGTTGAAGATAACCGGAACCAGAAGTGAAAGCATAGAGGCATTCCATTGAAATCCAAAATTGATTAAGAATAATACCACACTTGGGCTAAACTTGTTGAGTCACTTATTGCTTAAGATAAAATTATTATCTCTTTGATCACTGGAATTTTTTCATCAACCATTGCCACTAGGATTCCTACTATTACAAGTAAAGAGGGGTCCTTCAATTCACGTCGCATCAACCTTTTCTTTTTCCCATTTCACTTTTCTTGACTTCTTAATAATACCTAGCATGTCATTGTAATCTTCCAAAGATGTAACAGCTGTACGTGGGGATGCATCAACTCCTTTCAAATTTGATATCACTTCATATTATTACAAAATAAATATTAAATAAAAGTGAAAGTAATTAGTTAATATATTAACTAAATTAGATATTTATTATTTTAAAAATTAAAAAAATTATTAGTATTTAAAGTAATTTTTATTATTAATAAAATTTATAAAATGATTTATAAATTGGTATCTAATTAGCTATCTAAATTTAAACTACCAATTAGTTTAGATTTTAAAGTTGGTAGCTAATTAGATATTGTGTCATCCTGGATCTAGTCAGAATGTAGGAGAGACTCATGATTATCGATACACATGGAAGAAATCCGTGTGACAATGAAACTCGAATTTAACTCATCCCCTCGTGGGATATAGACCTAGGAGACCCGACAACTTACTCCCCGAAAGACCCGAGAGTGCTTGATCCCTGAGAGAGTCCACTCAAATCTTAGTTATATTCGTGAAATAACAACCCACTAGTACCAAGATTCTAGCGAAAACTCGTAACTAACTTTCGAATTATGGTCAATTTGTTTGATTGTTGCGTGAATTTTCCAAATTTTATTCAAGGCCTAAATCATCTAAAATGGGATCGAATTTTATTTTCGACTACTTCAAGAAAAAAGTTAATGACTCTGCAATCTAGAAAAAGCCTTTGAACCTAGAAAAAGTCTTTGAGTCTGAGCAAATACCAATTTATAATCTAATTTATAAATTTTATTAATAATATAAATTACTTTAGATACTAGTATTTTTTCTAATCTCTAATACGTTATTTAATTTAATTAATATAATAACTAATATTTTTTTCTCTAAAATTAATTTATTTATATGTAAAAAAATTGTTGTAGTATATATATATATATATCTATGGGACGAAGCAATGTATGTATAACTTTTTTTAAACCCCATTGGGAGGTACCATGTGCCTTAAGTGAGCAAATATTGTTTAGCATGGTTGATGAAAAGTTATGCTTTTAGAAACCCATAATTATTGTTTGAAGTGTTTCTCAAGTGATGATCCTTTTGAACTTCTAACTAGAGCAATTTTGTAGTGTGGGTTTGGTTAAATTGAAGTCATCATCATAAAATTAGTATCACACGCTTTTTAGTGGACCTCTTAACCAACAATGTCCGCATATATGACTTTTTCTTGGCAACGTGATTTGATGCTCTCCGTTTCTTACAATGTTCTCAACCAATCTTTTGGTCAAATTAGACCACCTTCTCTCTTGTAATGCTTTCAACTTGAAGAATAAAGTTATAATGAGTGATGCTTGAATAATCAAATTTACCTAAGTCTGCCAGATTTTTTAGAAAATATGTATATCATTTTATTACGAAATGGACTTTAAGTTTAACTCAAACTCTTAAAACTGGTTCATGGGGTGAGGTTTGCACCCACTTATAAACTATGAAAGGCTCTAATATCTGGTCGATGTGGGATCTCCAACACATACCCCTCATGTCGAGAGTGACAGCTCGTACGTGGGATAACATATTATGGGTGGTTCGATAGCGGTCCGACAACAGGTGGCACAATAGACCCAACACAAACACTCGCTAGAATAGGCTCGAAATGGTTCTGATAAATAATTATCTCTAACTCAAAATCTTCAAATCCTAGTTCTTAAAACTTTTTTTACATTTTAAGATTTTATTTAAAAATGAACTTTTTAATCCAACCTCATAAAGCTAATTTATAAAATAGATTTACATTTATTTATATACTATAAAATATTTTAATTTCTAATAATCGATATGAATTTTCAACGACACACATAAATATATATTAAATTTAGATTTTTATAGACTCGGTACAAAAATTATAATCTGACAAGTATTCTATTTCTTTGTGCAAATTTTAAGAAATTAGTCAATAGGTTGATTACAACATAGTTCTCAATCACGGCTACATCAGTTGGTCTTATCCCTTTGGTCCTACCATGAGACATTCTCTAGTCACTAGGTAATGTATAAATGAATTTATGATTGTATCAACAAAATTAAATGCAAGAAATTATTACCAATTTTGAATTTTTGAATTTGTCATTGTGTTCTTCCTTCAAATTTTGGTTTTTCACCAAAGTATTTTTTTTTCCTGTGGATTACAATTTTAGATAAAATTTAACTTATTAAATTTTGTTTAAAAAAGTATTAAAAACATGTGTTTCTATAATTGATTTTTTGGAAATTTGTTTTTAGAAAAAAAAAATCTTATATTTTTTATTAGAAGGTAACAATACAATGAAACACGTCAGAAGGAAGTTTTAAAAAGGGGAGAAAAAATTACATAGTATGAAATTGATATTAATAAAGAGTATGGATGATTAAAAGTTAGCACGATAATTGGCATCACATCACATGGAAGTTCAAAAAACAAAAGAAAAAACAAGTTTTAAAAAAAATTAGGAAATGAAAAAGTGCAACATGGATACGTAGCAGTAGTATTTTAGTGTGTGTAGTTTGTTTGGAAAGAAACTTGTGAATGGATTTGGTTAAGGACCTACCAAAGTTGAAGAGGACAATCACTACTAAAGCAAAGGGAAAGATATAAAGAGAAGAGAATGAACACAGACAGTTCTGGCAGGAGCATCCTGAAAAGTGATGCTTTTTTGCTTAGCTTGCAAAATCATGTCAAAGAGAATTGTCCCTTCTTTTTGTTCTTAAAAGGGTTCTTAGTTATCTAATTACTAGAGCAATTAAAGTTGAACAATGATCACACCATCTCATTTGCAATGAAAACAATTAGCATTTCGTGATTCTTTATCCTTTCTTGAGCCGCATTGTGCACTTTGTTTCCTTGCCCATGTTTTCTCTCACTCTATGGACAACATCATTGTTCCTCACTAAATATTCTAGAGAGGTATCATCTCTCATTAATACTCTTCTTGTCCTTGTGATGGACCTATGTGAGGGTGTCTTGTGGCTAATTAAGTTTTCCAAATATATTATTATAATCTTATTAAAGAAAATAAAAAAAAGATTGAATAAAAGATTTTGATTATAGAAGGTTTATGTATATACAAAGAACTCTTACACAATATTATTTCTACAAAGATCATAGGAACTATATTCTATGTATAGATCTATGGAGGATGAGTAATAGAAGACCATTAAAAAAAAAATAGTTATAAGATAGTTATAACAAACACGTATTAGACAATTTGACCCGTATACCAGATAGTCTAACACTACTAGAAGAATTTTAGTAGATGGTCTTTTTATCTTTTATATCAGATAGTTTAACCATTTGATTAAACTCTTGTACGTAATTTAGAGTTATTCATCACACCTTTTATTATAATTACTTCTAGTATAAGATAACGAGTTTAAACTAGAATCATTCCATAAATAGTTAAATTCAATTTTATTTAGGGTTAATGAGTTTTGTGAAGCAAGGTGAAATAAAGTATGTTTTTCATCCCTGATTGACATTGTAATATAGGATCTCATTATATGCGACATTTGTCAAGGTTAGTTATTGTTTATATATATATATATATATATATATATATATATATATATATATATATATATATTTTTATCTCAAATAAAAAATATTTATAAATAGTTTTATTTTTTTTATATGTAATATAGATAGATATATATGTTCTCAAAATATGAGACATTTATAAAAATTATATTTTGTATATATATATATATATATATATATATATATATATATATATATATATATATATATTTGAATCTCAACTAAAAAAGATGTTAACATCGTCTTATTCTTGATTTAGGAATGATCGAGACCGACTCATGCTCAATTAATGACTATCCATATCTTAGTGACTTTTGAAGATTGCATTGTGCTACTGAGCATATTAACCTTTTACCTTTTGTAATCGACCTATGAATAAGATTCGCTCTCTCAGAAGAGATGAATTACAAAATGAATTAGTAATGTGCAAGAGATTATACTGATTTAGATTTAAATTTAGGTAATTTAAACCAGACTGTTATTTTTAAATTGAGGTTCAAAGGAGATTACTTGTAAAGTTCTCAACTTAGTATCAGTTGTATTAAATTCACAATGCTTATTTATTTATAGTCACATTGTAATGAAGTGTATTCTTGGAGGGGCATATACAAGGGCATTTCACTGGCATATATCACATTTCTTTCTATTTTGGGCATCACCTCCTATTTGTTTTGTCACCAAGCATAACTACACATAATGACTATAAGTTCAACCTTTCACAAAGAAGAAAATAGACATGGTAAATTTGAAGGAAGACAACTAGATTAGAAGATTTTAGCAGTTGCTTCAAAGAACAAAGTCCACCCCTAGTGCAAACAAATGTTTTTTTTGTGTTTTATTTGTTTTTGGTTTGGATTTTCTGCTATGATTCAATGTTTTTGGTAAACTTGGAGAATTGGATAATCCGATAAACTTATGAAGAAAATTTGTTTCAGATTATATGTTTTTACGTTTTTAAGTATTCAGAAGCTTGTTCTCTTACTTTTTGTTGGTTGTCAATCCTAAACCAACATCATTATATTCAAGTCTGATTTTATATATGGAATATTGCTCTAAATATTTTCTTTTATTTAATTATTCTTTATCAATAAAATAAGTGTATTCTTGGGATCTTATCTTTGGGTGTTGATTTTAATTTTGCTCCAACTATTTATAAGAGTAATGTTTGGAACTTAAACCAACTAGTAATTAAGGTTACTCTGTAGTATTTAGTTTGGTATTAGACAGAACTATTACAATTTTATCAATACTAAAAACTAAAAACCACCATCTTGATGAATTAAAAGACAATAAAAACGTTTATAAAAATTACTGATCATTCCTTTACTTCTAAATGACTTCTGGATCAGAATCCATCCATCCATATACGCACTGGAATCAACCAGAATGGGCAAATTGCTTACAGAAAAAAAAGGTGACATAGACGAATTTTAGTGGATGCTAAAACTGATCTTTAATATTTTCTGATCGTTAGAAGGGAAAGAAAGAAGCCATAATGAAATAGAGTGGTGAAGAAGGAAGTAGCTTTTAGTGGTCCTATACGCGTTAAAAGTGAATGCATGCATGTGTTCTGTCCAAGTGTCCATACACCATTTTTATTAAATTTGGTTTTCGAATGCAGCATATTTGTGAAGTGGATAGTGCTTCCACATTCTCAGATCCAATATCCAAATATATGCATATATGATCCTTCAATTTACCTGCTGTAAAGCATTAACTCATGACTCCAAAAGTTTTCTAAGGATATTTCATATCTAATAGAAATAAAGATATTTTATAATATATAAGTAGATATAAATCTTACTTTATAAGTTAGTTTTATAAAGTTAAATTAGATTTAAAGTTCACTTCTTAATATGAGTTTGTTCCGGACAATAGTCACTACAAGAAAATCATGAAATATAAACCAATTTTTAGAGACCAAAATAATTAGTTGCAATAGTAACTAAATCAGAGACCATTTTAGAAAGTAAAAAGAAATTTGGTTTCTAAATTAGTTTCTATTATTGTTAAATAGTTTCTAAATTGGTATCTAATTAGCAACCAAGGTTTTAGAGACTAAATTTAGAAACTAAATAATTGGTATCTAAAAC
>Ga0123342_1005369_pt1 | contig 18627 bp, 15 predicted proteins | sample Turbeawhitnodule_FD_89960 | JGI IMG/M metagenome (GOLD analysis project Ga0123342, IMG submission 89960) | Root nodule microbial communities of legume samples collected from Mexico - Turtle bean Mexico white nodule | ecosystem: Host-associated > Plants > Roots > Nodule | place: Mexico: Nepantla...
AGCCACTTCCACCGGCTAAGTTCGATCATTGCCTGAACTTAGCTGGTATTATCCATACTTAATCAAGGCTTCATGGCGAGAGAGTGTTCCAGTCAAAGGCAAGTCAAGGTGGAGATTTGTGGGATATGACTCACCTTTGTTGTTTTCTTGGCATAATTGGGAGGTTACTTACCGTTCACAATTAATTGAAATCATTGGGAGGTTACTCACCGTTCACAATTAATTGTTATCAAAGGAAGGTTACTTACCATTAATTGTTTTTATTATTGTTGTCTCCTATAACCACTATATATAGTGGCTTCCTTCGAGCAATGTAACAAAACAAACAACAACATACATTTGCTTCCTCTCTCTTTCCATATACTCTCTATTTCTTCTCTTGGGTGTAAGTGTTTAACCCATATAGAGAGAATTTGTTTTGGGGGCTATTTATCTATTAGCTTGAGAGAAATTCATTGTACTCATAGTACCATTATAGTGGAAGTTTTGGCTCTCTCTCCAGTAGTTTTTTACCTCTATTTAAAGGGGTTTTCCACCTAAAAATGTATGGTATCATTCTCATTTGCTTTTTCTTTAATTTCTCATAATCTTTGGTTGAAATTATCACGCTTCCACACACGATATCCCTACAAGTGCTACCACTTAAATATGACTTTAGCAAACCAAATAATACTCAAGCTACTGCATAGAATGCATTTTAAATTCCATTTTATAAGTTTTATGTGTTCAACTTTATAAATAAATAGTTAGAATTATAATATCATATTAAAATCATTTCTTCTAAACTAAAAAAAAACTTATTTTTTTTTTAATTATAAATATACATGAATACATTTTTTAATTTCTAAACGAACTATTTTATCTTACATTTTAGATGAGACCACATATCGAGAAATAATTTTGACAAGTTAAATATACATCTATTATAAGTGACACATTTTTATTGTAATTATATAAATAATAATAATAATAATAATAATAATTAATAATTAGATATCATTCGGATATTCTTTTAAAAAAAGTTGGGGTTGAATTTTAGACATGATAAGAATAATAAAAAGAGAAATATAGCATACGAGTTTGATTTCACCAATTTTTACTCTGGTCCCACGACCATACACTTTTATATTTTCATGATCTTGTAAATCAATCATAGTGAGCTCCATGTATAATATTGCTATTCACACTCTACTTAGCAACATGTATACTTACAAAAAGGAGAAGTTAAATATAATAATTTTTTAATTATATTATTAATAAACATTATTCCCTATCCTTTGAGACAATATTATTCTTTTATCAATATGATTTATTTCCTTACTAACTAAGTATGCTTATCTGTAAATTGCGAAGAATATAATGTAAATAATATTAAATATTTACTGGATGTGGTTTTTGAGAATATTCATAGGATTAAATATAAATAAGTAAATATCTGCACATTTTAGGAATGTTTAAGAACAAGTAATATTTATAAGAGTTAATTAAAAAACATTGATTTACTTGATAATTATTTTATTCGCAGTAAAATATCTAAAACACGGATCAACATTAATTGATGTGAGTGAAATTAAATTCAATTTTATGAAATAAAATATTTTGTTTGAGTATGTATAAAAATTGCATTAAACATGAGTAGCGCAGAAATGTGAAGAAAATATGAAAATCAAAGTATAAAAGTAAAAAAAAAGAGATGAGATTTTTTTTCTTCACTTTCCTTGTGAATGTGCTAAGAAAGTTTTAAAAACCACCCATAATCAATTATCATAAAAAAGATAATCAATTATATCTTTGAATATATTCAATTATGTTTAAATAAGTATAATAAAATATTTTCTTTAAAATTATTATATAATACATAAATTAAATTGATATGTAATATATAATAATTAAATATTCATAAATATATTTATTAATATAATAAGTGAATAATTAAAATAAAATATTAAAACAATCAATAAAATAGAATAAGATAAATTAAATATCTTGTTTATATATTTTATATTAAAATAATTAAAATAAAAATATGAAAATAATAAAAAATAAAATTAATTTATTTAAATTTTGATAAATTATTTTAATATATTTTTATTATGAAATATAATTTTTTCTTTATCAAAAACTTTATAAATTTTTTTATTTTAATTTAAATTTGATTTTAACAATAATTTACATTTTTGAAAATTAGTTTTTACATTAAATTATTTTAAAAAAATTATTTTATAAATTATTTTCTAGATAATATTAATATACAATAAAATTTATTCTATCACGTCCATCAAATCTAAGTCTCTAACTTCTCAATCAGAACAATATTAATTTCAACTCACTCTCCTTCTTTTACTCTACTGTCAATTCATTTAAATAACTTTATTTTTCACAATAGTTTTCCTATTTTTTTCTTTCCACACCATATATAAATTGTGTAGCATAAGAAACCTATTAGCTTGAATTTCTGTTGCAATATTTTCTTTACTATTAGTAAATTACCATCATCTTGAAACCAACTAAATAATATAGTTAATGAAAAATTATAGTTTGATAACACAGAGTTGTGTACAATATATAATGTGATAGTTTTAAAAAACAAATATATAGTAAAAAAATAAATTTATAATTAAATAATATAAAGAATAATTAAAATAATAATATTAAGTTGTCAATGATATGCTTAATGGAAGAATTTGATATGACACAAGATTTAACCATTGAATTAAAACAATTTTTGACGTTGTCCACATCTAAAGAAAAATACGAAAGAAAATTATGAGATGTAGTTGAAAGTCGTCTTCACTTGCTCCTCCACCAATTGCCAGAGACACGTTGTTCAAACCAAACTCTCTAAGCTTCACTCAATACATCATTATCAAACTAGGGGCATCAATATTTATTCCCATACATACTATGGATAGAGTGAATCACTGGATTTTCAATTATATTTAAATTTAAAATAACTTATTTTAATTTAATGAAAATAAAATTTAAGAAATAATTTATTATGTGTATTTTTTAAATGTTCTCAATTATAATAATTTATATTTTAATTTTTATATTAAGATATATTCTTATTCATTTAATTTATTCTACGTAATAACGAAGGATAATTATTTTTTATTATATTTTTGAGGTACGAAATTTGAATAAAGTAATTTTTATAATAATAATCCTTTAAATATATTAGTGTTCTTGAATGGGTGTTGGGGGTCTAGAGAACAATTGTTCTTCTACTCCCTTCGCTCGGTCACTATCACGGCTAGCTTCCTGTTTCGCCTTCCTCCACTCGGTCGTCTGGTCTCACTGGCTGGGATGGTACCTGTAGAAGGCACTCCAACGCTTAAGTCAGTCAGGGTGTCGGCACTCGGGTGTCAGAGTACTGTAGATAATGACGTACCTGGTTCTTGGAATTTGTGTTATTTATATTACCTTAATGGGCCTTTGTTGGTGGGCCAAATTAGGGGGTTGGTTCATGTTTAGGGTTGCACTAAACAACTCTTAATTATGGATTAACCTTACTGACTTGGTCAACCATGGCTCGTCGTCATGGGTTGGTCGGTCACGTGTCATTGCGTGACCTTCCTCAATGTGATCGATTGGTTGAGTTCCTGGTCGACTCACTGAGTCGTTCGGTCGTGTTAGTACACTACTTGCCCCCTAGGCTCAAGAGCTGGTAAAGCCGAAGAGTCTGAGTGTTGGGTTTCGGTCGGTGGTGTGATGATGGATGAAGTGACTGGAGGCGGCACCTGATCGAGTGATGTGACATGCATTTATGAGGGGGTTTTTGGGTGGACCGTTGGATCAAGGAGATCCAACGGTTGAGATTTTTGTGACATTTGGGCTTCCGAGACGTCTTCGGGCTATAAATAGGGGATGCCAATAGTGACTTCTCACGCTTCCTGATATACATTGAGCTCCGATACCCAAACGACTGTAATCGATCTGTGTTGCCTTCTTCGCTTGTCCAAGGTTAGTCATGTCTTCTCATTCTCGTCCCACGTCTTCCTCTTCGGCCGCTCGGTCTCCCCTTCCAGAACCCCCTTCTTGTTCGACTTCTTCTTCTTCTTCGTCCACCTCCTCCTTTAGTAAAATTCTTTCGGTCGGGGCAATTCAAACCATTGCCCCTGAGATGGAGGAGGTGAGGGATGATGACGCGGGCAATGTGTTAGACCGGTCGAGCTCATCTAAGTGGCCACGCTCTCATGAGGGCCCTGAGTGGGTCGATCCCAAAGTGTTTGGGATCGCGTCCGTCTTCCGTACGGACGTCTCTGTTGCTGATTTTTTTAATAGGGTCCTTGTCTTGAAGTTTTCATCCAGGGATTCTTTACTGTCGTTCGACTCTTGTTCGCTGGACGACCGTGTATATAGGGGACGGTCATCTACCGAACCCCCTTTCTTCTTCATGTATAGTTGTCTTTTTTTTCTACTTGCACGTGTCGCTTCCTTTTGACACGTTCACGGTTGGCGTCCTTCAGGCGCTTAACGTGGCACCGAGTCAGTTGCACCCGAATACGTGGGTGTCCATGCAGGTTTCTCGCGTGGTGTGCCATACGTTCGGTATGCGTTCGACCGCCACTTGCTTCCTCCACTGCTACACCTCTCACCCGTCCGACCTAGTTGGCTGGCATTCTTTGGTCAGCCGAGCGGGTAGTGTTTTGTTGAAAGCCTTCACGGCCTCTTACAATAACTTTAAAGAAAGATTCTTTAAAGTGTTTATGGAGCCAGCAGGCATGGCACACTTCTTCGATGCAGCCGACCAACTCAGGTTTCCTTTGTCTTGGACAAGAAATCCTACAAAGATAAAGGATTGGCCTCGTTCAGTCAACTCGAGTGCTAGAGAGCGGGATATTTTTTTCCTCTTCGATAGTCTCCCGAGGAAACTCTCCTTTCGTCCACTGATGTCATTGTACACAGAGTCTGAGCGAGAAGCGACTTTTGAGGGTATGTTTGACACCTTTAGACCTTTGGTCTTGTATTTTGGACTTTTGACTAACACTTTGTTTTTTGTTGCAGCAATAGCAAAAAGGGAAGTGTCGCAAGTGGTCGATATGCTGAAGGAATTCAAGGACTGCTTGAAGGAAAAGAAGGGGTGCTCAGGCACCGGGCCCCCTCCGGCTGATTTCCGAGTGGGGTCGTCCTAAAATAAACCCAAGAAGAGGGCGAGAGAGGGTGGCAACACCACTCAAACTTACTGCTCTTCTGGCGAGATGCCGACCCCCCTCTGAGTCGAGCACCAATCAACCTCGACTCTCCGTCAATCGACGACTTCAACCGCCCAATCCCAACAGCGGTCGCTATGCCAGTGGCGGCCGTCCAACAGTCATTCCTATCGGTGTTGGAGGGTGACTTGTGCTTTCCAAGGGCAGTGAATTTCAACCTACCCTCTAACACCGAAGACCTTATCCGAGCGGTCACTGAGGACGACCTACTCGATGGCGACATCGAGATGATGTGTCACGGTCTAATACTGACCCGCCATGGGGCGGCGTCACGCGAGCGGCGTGTGGAAGAGCTTTTGCGCCTGGAGCACGAGCTTCAAGAGGCGTCCATTAGCTTGGAGCAGATTGTTGACGCGAACACAACTTACAAGAAGAAGCTGTGTGCGCAAGTTGTCGAGCGAGAGCTCGATGCGGCTCGGATAGCCGAGCTGGAGAAGCTGGAGGTCGACAAGGCGACTGAAAACGTCTAGCTGAGGAAACTACTGAAGGAGGCCGGGCACAAAGGGGTGTCTCTGGAGGAAGGGGTCGCTTCTTTGAAGCAAGGGAAAGAGGCGGTGGAGGCCAAGCTCGTGAAGACCATGGAAGACACCATGACTTTGATCACTCAGAGCTTCGACCTGGCCGTTTGACAAGCTGGGGTTTTATACGGTGGCCCTCCCCCTTTTGGTCAATTTGACCAAGATATGGAGGTGTTTGATGGTCGACTCGTTCCAACGGACTAGGTTCAGAATCTACAAAGCACCGCCCAACCTGCCCCGAGCGAGGACGCTGAAGACCATAGTCTAGGTTTTTAGCTTTTGCATGCCTTGCTTGTTTTGTTCCCCAGAGGTCGGGGTGTGGCTTCCTCCTTTGTTTAGTATGAATACAATCAATCGTTTCGTCTTTTAAAATTTGCATAAGTTAATTCTTGCGGTCAGTGTGTGTAGTGAGTTAAAAACAACCAATTTAATTAACCGGATTGGTGTAAGTTAACCCTCTCGATCGTTTCAAAAGTTGACAAGTAGACGAGTTGAATTGAATTTGGTAGTTGGCCATTGAAACATAATAAGATAACAAGCATTTGTTTAGACGAGTTAAATCACGCGGTTAGTGTAGTGCCTCATTCGGTCATGGCTAGCGATATCGGGATGGACCGATACACTCAAATGGGTATCGGGAGGGAATGTCAGTTAAGGCTACATCCTGGCCGAACCATGGATATGAAGTGTTGGGAGGGTATGTCGTTTAAGGCTTCGTCCTGGCCAACACTTATTTTTGGACTTAGGGAGGGTATGTCGATTAAGGCTTCATCCTGGCCGAACCATGTGTATGGAGTGTCAGGAGGGTGTGCCGGCTAAGGCTTCATCTTGGCCGACACTTGCGTTTCGGTCTTGGGAGGGTATGCCGATTAAGGCTTCATCCTAGCGGAGCCGTGCCTCTTAGGTTGATTTTATAGTTTGCACATTGTTTGATGGAAACGCCTCGTTAAAACCTCTCCGACCGCTAGTGCTACTGGAAGAGGAAAGAGTGCGTGAATTTTATTCATCGTTCAGCTGTAATAAATTTTGAGGTGCGTGGCATTCCACGTCCTCAGTACAATTTTTCCCGATTACCATTCTAGGTAGTATGCTCCCCCTTGTCCTACTTCTAGAACTTGAAACAGTCCCTCCCAATTTGACAAGAACTTGTCGTCCGACTTCCTAGTGTCACTTTGCTTCCTCCAGACGAGGTCGCCTTTGTAGAAGCTCCTTGGCCGAACCTTCATGTTGTATCTTTTTGCCGCCCGAAGCTTGCACGCAGCTTCGCGAATCTTGCTCTTATCCCAAAGCTCATTGGTGAGGTTAAGTCCGACCGCTAGGCTTTCTTGATTTAAGGATAAATCAAATAACTGCTGCCTGATGGACGGTTCTCCTACTTCCACTGGGATCATAGCCTCTGTACCGTAGGTGAGGTTGTATGGCATCTCTTGTGTCGTCGTTTGAGACGTGCACCGATATGCCCACAGGACCTCGAGCAGTTCCTCTATCCATCTTCCCTTTGCCGCACCCAGTCTCTTCTTCAACTCGTTCAGGAAGACTTTGTTAGATGCTTCCACTTGTCCATTCGTTTGGGGGTGCTCGACCGAGCTAGTTACGGATTTGATGCCAAGGTCATCATAGAAAGTTTGGATCCCTCAGTCGATAAATTGTCGTCCATTGTCCGACACGATTGTGCTCGGTAGCCCGAACTGACACACAATGTTTTTCCAAACAAAGTTTTGGACATTTCTGGCCGATATGGAGGCTAAAGACTCGGCCTCTATCCACTTTGTTAAATAGTCCACTGCGACCAGTAGGTGTTTCGTCTGACCTTTGTCGGGCGAGGAATGGTTGATGATGTCCATTCCCCATATGGAAAACGACCAGGGCGATGTGATGTTGTGGAGCTCTTCTTTGAGTGGTGTAGCGGGCTGAACTCTTGGCACTTCAAGCATTTCTTCACGTATTCTGCGCAATCGCCTTGGACGGTCGACCAATAATACCCTGCTTGGATGACTTTGGCCGCCATGGTTCTCGCCTCGGAGTGATTACCGCACGCTCCATCATGGATTTCTTGCAGCACATACTACGCTTGCTCCTTGGTAAGGCATTTTAGGAGTGGCATTGAGTATCCCCTTCGGTATAGATCTTGGCCGACCATGGTGTATCGGGCACATTGCAGTCTGATCGCTTTCTCATCGCCCAGTTTGCAGGTTCCATGCTCTAAATATTGGATGATTGGTCTCATCTAAGTATCAGTTTCAGTGATGGCCAGGCATTCCGCCTCCCCCACCCTTGGTTGCTTCAAACGAACCTGGACGACTAATTTATGGTGGCTTTGCTTTTTTGTTGATGCGAGGTGAGACAAGGCGTCCGCTCGTTCGTTGTTCGGTCGACATATGTGTTCGATAGTGACCTTATCGAACTTGACGATTGAATTGTCGACCGTGTGATAGTACTGCTAGAGTAGAGGCTCCTTAACCTCAAATTCACCTTTGATATGGCCGACGACCAGCTGCGAGTCGCTCTTGCACACAACCTCATGCGCCCCGAGGTCATGGGTGAGGTTGAGGCCAACCAGAATGGCTTCGTATTCAGCCTGATTATTCGTTGCCTTGAAGGTGAACTATAGTGCCTGTTCAACCCGCAGATCACCTCGTCCTTCCAGGACGACCCCTGCTCCGCATGAGGTTTTATTGGACAATCCATCCACATATAACGTACATTCGGTCAAGATATCAGGTTGTGGTGCTAGCTCTACCAAGAAGTTTGCCAAGCACTGGGATTTGATGGCACCTCTCGGTTTATACTTGATGTCGAACTCTGACAGCTCGACCGACCACCCTATCATTCGCCCTGCAAGGTTGGGTTTAGACAATATTTTATATATAGGGTAGTTGGTCTTTACCGTTATGGCGTGATTTTGGAAGTACGACCACATCCTTCTCGCGGTCAGTACCAGTGCTAGCGGTACCTTCTCTATCATCTGATACCTTGTCTCGGCCGCATGGAGCGTGCGACTGACAAAGTACACTGGCGTTCTTCTTTGTTGATATCCTGTACCAAGGTGACGCTCATCGCCTCTTCTGATACTGCTAGGTATACCACGATTAGTAGATCCTGCCTAGGTTTCTGAATGACGGTCGGTGATGACAAGAATTCTTTGAGCTGGTTGAAGATGTTTTCACATGTCTCATTCCAGCTGAACTTTGTTGTCTTTCGAAGCATTTGTGCCATCGGTCTGATTCGTTCGGCTAACCAAGGGACAAACCTAGACAATGTCGTCAGCCGGCCGAGCAACTATTGTACCTCCTTCAGGTTCTTTGGGCTTCTCATCTCAGTTACTTGTCGGAGTTGACCTCGATTCCCCTGTGGGTCAACATGAAACCCAGGAATTTGCCCCCCTCAACCCCGAACGCGCACTTCTCGGGGTTGAGGTGCATGTTAGTCTTCCTTAGAGCATCAAAGACTTCTTGCAAGTCTTTGATGTGTTGCCCGCACGAGTCAGATTTGACCACAATGTCATCCACATAGACCTCCACGCTTCGACCGATCAACCCCTTGAAGATCTTGTCCATCAATCGCTGGTAGGTCGCCCCACATTCTTCAGGCCGAACGACATTACCTCATAGAAGTAGTTTGCACCGTCGGTCATAAAAGTCGTTTTATCCTTGTCCCTGGGATGCATGCTTATCTGGTTGTAGCCAAAGTAAGCATCCACGAAGCTCAATATCTTGTGCCCGGCCGCCCCATCGATGAGTCGATCAATGTTAGGCAAGGGGTAGGAGTCATTCGGGGACGCCTTGTGTAAGTCCTTGTAGTCCACGCACATCCGCCATTGGACTTGGTGACCATGACCACATTGGCCAACCAGGTTGTGTACCAAGCTTCTCGGATGAACTCGACCTTTAAGAGCTTGTCGGCCTCTTCTCTGGTCGCGAGCCTTTTCTCTTCACCATTATTTCTCTTCTTTTGCGCGACTGGGTCCGCTTCTTTGTAGATTGAGAGTCTATGGGTTATGACCTCAGGGTTCACACCTGGCACCTCAGTGGTCGTCTAGGCAAAGAGATCAACTTTTTTCTTCAAAGTCTGATGTATGAGCTCGGCATCAGCAGCTACCATGGTTGTGCCGATACTCGTGTATTGTTCTTCGTTAATGAGCGGGACGTGATGCAGCTCGTCCTTTGCTTAGAGCCTTGGCTCGATCTCTCGTGGGTCAAGATTGATCATGGCGACTGCATGCTTAGCTGGCCGCACATTTCTTTGGGGAGACCTTCATCGCCCAGGCATCTTTTGCCTTGGTGACCGACTGCCAATGATTTTCTGCCGAGTGGGTTCCACTTGCAAGCTCTCTGCGTAGCACTCCCTTGCTATTTTCTGATCCACATGGATCGTCAAGATGTCGCCCGATAGAGATGGGAATTTCATTGTGAGGTGCGGGTGGACACGATCGCTCCAAGCTTGTTGAGGGACGACTGTCCCAGAAGAATGTTGTATGAGGTATTGTCATCGATAACCAAATACCCGATCTTCAGGGTCTTGCTAGCCTTATCCAGGCCGAAGGTGGTGTACAACTCTATGTAGCCCTTCGTGCCTACCCGCTCCCTTGAGAAACCGACCACGTGGTCGTCGTAGGGCGTCATTTCCTCTATTGGAATCCTCATAGCTTTGAAGGTCTTCTAATAGAGGATATCAACCGAACTTCCCTGGTCCACCAGGGTCTTCATGATGGTGAAATTGTCTATGTCGACTGATATCACCATCAGATCATCCTAAGAGGGATCCACCCCTTTGAAGTCATCATCTGTGAATGTGATAGGTGGCATCCTTGGACGGATGGCCACAAAGTTGATCTAGTGCACCGCCCTTACTAGCACTATTCGAACAACGTCCTCTAGCAAATCCTCCAACTATGGTGTTTATGACCTCGCGACCCCTCCTTCGGTCATTTCTTGTAGGGTCGTCCCTCCTCGTGCGGCGTTCCTGTTGCTGATTGTCCTCCCTTGCTCTCGGAGGAGTGTGGTCCCTTTTCCTTGACGCTTCTTCCCGACATGGGGAACGCCTCGTGGCATGGCCGCCTTGTACGAAACGGCGCAAGTGCCCAGCCTGTATCAGCTCTTCTATTTTATCTTTTAATTCCCAACACTCTTCGGTCAAATGACCGATGTTCTGGAGGTACCGACACTTCTTGCTACGATCGACATTGTCAGGACTCAAGGCCCTTCTGGGAGGTGGCATCAATTATGCGCTAAGGGCTTCTTGAAGAATCTTCCCTCGATCGGTGTTGAGGGGTGTGTATTGCGTGAATCGAGGACCACGGTTGTCCCGCCTGGGGTCTCCTCGTTTAGACCCGGACTTTCCTTGCCTCTCTTTGTCATCCTTCTTCTCACCACTCGCCTTAGCCCGAGCTTAGTTTCTAAACTCGCGCAACTCCTCCAGCTGCATGAACTTGGCGGCTTGGCGCCTCAGTTCGTCCAAGCTTTCGGCAGGTTGCATACACAAGCTATCTGTAAAAGGACCCGGTCGGAGGGCCGTAAGCATGTGGTGCATCGCCACATCAGGACTCAGGTTTTAAATGCTCATGGCGACCTTCCCAAACTAGTCGATGAACTTCCTCAACGACTTCCCTTTCACCTAGCGAATACTGACCTGGGTGATGGACGTCAAGTGATGGGGCCGACTGGTAGCGAATTGGACGTCAAACTTGGCCACCTACGTCTCAAAGTTGACGATGGAGAGTTAGGAGGGAGCTTTGTGAACCAGCTCAAAGCACCCCCTTTTAGAGAGGTGGGGAAGACCCGGTATAGGACCGCGTCATCGGTGGTGTACAAACTCGTGTGAGTTGTGTATGCGTCCATATGTTCATCAGGGTCGGTCGTTCCATCATAACAGTCCTTGTTGAACCCCTTCCACTTGTCTTGTAGAGGAGCCTCCATGACGAAGTCAGTGAAAGGATCGATGACAAGTCAATGCAATCCCGGTCGTGTTCAACGACTTGTTGGGATGGGACTCGTCATCCATCTCCAAGGTCAAAACCTTGTTCTTCAGTTCCCTCCTGGTATGAGGGCCGGCAGTAGTGGCGAAGGACCTTCTGACCTAGTTGGTCGGGTCTAGGGACAATCCTCCTTCCACGAGCTTCTTCATCTCCTGGTTCTCCTTTCAGAGGTTCCTGATCTCGTCTTCGTTCTTCCTGGTAGCTTCCTCGTGCATCCTATTCATCTCAGCTAACTCTGTAGAGCCATCAACTTTGCCGTTTGGTATGCTTCCGACATCTTCTCACTCGTCATGCTTCGGGTTGATACCATCTACTGTTGCTTCTTCACACTTATCCTCTCGGCTCCACGGTGGGTGCCAATTGTTCTCGAACGGGTGCTAGGGCCTAGAGAACGATTATTCTTCTACTCCCTTCGGTCGATCACTTTTACTGCTAACTTCCTGCTTCGCCTTCCTCCACTCGGTCGTCTGGTCTCACTGGCTGGGATGGTACCTATAGAAGGCACTCCAATGCTCAAGTCAGTCAGGGTGTCGACACTCTGGTGTTAGAGTATTGTAGATAATGACGTACCTGATTCTTGGAATTTGTGCTATTTATATTACCTTATGGGCCTTCGTTGGTGGGCCGAATTAGGAGGTTGGTTCATGTTTAGGGTTACACTAAACAACTCTTAATTATGGATTAATCCTACTGACTTGGTCAACCCATGGTTTGTCGTCATGGGTCGGTCGATCACATGTCGTCGCGTGACCTCCTCAATATGGTCAAGTGATTGAGTTCCTGACCGACTCACTGAGTCGTTCGGTCGTGTCAGTACAATTAGATTTAATAGATATAATATTTAATATTAATTTACAGTTACTTTTCATTTTAGATCATGCTTATAGATTTAATTTATATAAATAATAAAAAATATTTTAATAACTCATTGTAATATATTTGGATGATAGAAAACTGTATAATATAATATAATATATATATATAAATAAATAAATAAATAAAGTTGATTAATTATTTTACATAATCCCACAATATTATATATATATATAAATTATATAATTTTTAATTTTATATTAGTGATTCAAGTAATTTATTATTATTTTTTGAAAGACTCTTAATTATGTTCTACTAAAGATTATCACTTTAATTAGTTATTGAAAATTTGTCTTTACCTTTTTATATTGAGGTGATTTAATGCACATATTTTTAACAACTTGATTATAGAACTTCATCAACTTCTTATTACCTTATGGTTTAATTTGTCTAATCATATAAGTAGTGAAGCATAAGATATTTCATTTTTATGATGAGATTTAAGCTTAATACATGACTGCAATCTCAAGTATCTCTCACCACACATTCGAAAAAGGATGACAATATCACAAAAGTTATCAGTATCATATACGATATACAAAGAAAAATATATTATACAAATGCATGTGTCTTATCATCATCAATATTGTATACATATTTTTCATCACATATGCATATCATCATCACTCGCACATGCTTAAGCGAGTTTTTCTCACATAAGAGATCTTGCTTACTTATACAGAGGAAGATGTCATCTTTTAATCGATCTTACATCACTTAGAGGTATACCAGTTATAAGAGAAAAGATAATTGATACAACCTCTCTCTCACTCAAGTGATCTCTCATCACCTCACCAACCATACGTAAAGGAGAGAGAGTTTGTTCGACCTCTCTCACTCAAACACTCACCCATCTCGAGTAGAAATTAATTAAGTGTCATATCAATGTTTAAGGAATGATACTTGTTGTATACTTCAACAAGTTCCAAAAATATCAAGCACATCACCTTTTTAATGTTTAAGCAATCATATTATCACTTGAACGATATTATGTAGTCGCATGGTTTAACATATTCTAAAACCCTATGCACCACCACCACCACCACCCTTTAACACTTGAACTACTTCTCATCACTTGAGTGTTATTTGTTCCAAAGAAGGAGAATTATTTCTCGACATGTCCTTCACTCAAGTCTCAAGCCATAACTTAAGTGAAATTTTTAAAGTGGGTCAAAACTTGCAAGATAACTCAACACCACAAGTTCGACACAACCAAATTTTTTTTAAAAAAGACAAACTAATTATAACAAAACAAAACTCAACCACTTATCATCCTGACACACCTAAATTGTACTTGTGATGAGTCGAACTAACCCAAATTACATTAAACTGACCCAAATTACATTTCAAATATATCAAATTATACATTGAATAATTACTATTGTCACCTTCTTACTTTTAAAATCATGGAACAATAATTATAGAGATATTTGTATAATCATACTTCAATATATGTTCCATTTTAATTACCACAAATCCACGTATCTAAAGAATATCTTATTAAATGATATTATAATTAACTTGTTTAGAGATATTGTACCTATTAAAAATACTTTCTTTATATATACTTTAAGAATATCCCAACTGAACTTCTGGATTTTTCGATTAATTCTTACCCGTGAGTGCGTCTCCTTAATTAAAACTCGAAGTTAAGAAAAAAATAAGTTGAATTGATAGTAACTTATATTTAAATAAAGAATTTGATGCACCAACTCCTACTTCTATGATATAATTTATTTATAAAATAGATAACTTTATAAGTTTAGAAAATGTTTAAAGAAAATGGAGTTTTAGAAGATAGAATTTATAATTAAATAAAAAACAAACGTTAATAACTTGTTTATAACTTTTTATTCGTTATCCATTTTAAGATTTATATATTTAATAAAATTCTATAGCTTACAATAATAATTAATATAATCTTTTAAAAGTAATTTTATATGAAATTTAACAAGGTTGAACAATCAATTTAAAAAGTTAAATAAAAATAAATACAATAGATGAATAAATAGAAAGATCGATCGGTGTCACAGAAAATATGGTATAAGAAAAGACAGTTCACATTATAATCTTTGAGAATTAATATTTGAATCAGTAGCATAATTGTGTGTTTTTAATGGCATATCTTTCAAAGACTAATAGTATATAGATAAAACCTTCTCAAAATGATAAACACTCTATGAAACAAAAAAAACTATAACTACTTACAGTAAAAATATATGAGAAAAAATTAAAATAAGTTTATAAGAAGAATTAAAATTAATTTATATAAAAATTAAAACTATGTTTTTGAAGATTTTATTTTCACATATTATATTAATTTATAATTATAAAAAGTATTTTGTCTTATGAGTGTTTTGACAGAAGTATAATAAAAATGTTTTAGGTTCCAATTTGATACTGGGAGCAATGATTGTTGCATATTTTTATGATATGCTTTGGTTTAATACAGAGTTAGCTTTCACTTAAATCATCTATTATGTTTTGAAAACTCTGTTATTAAATTTGGCTTCATGCGTTTCCCTGTGTACGTCCCCATTCCATCCACACAAACACAAATGAGTATACCTAACTCAATCCCTCACATGGGACATAGCAAACCAATAGGCACACTGTGGTTTTTGTTTGCTTTGTGATGGAATATCTCTAAATTGTTTCTTCTCTCTTCAAGCTCTCCCAAACCAAACCAGTACACCAACACTTATTGAGAGGTAAATTTCCTCTCCATGTCTTCTTCCTCCATGTCTCTACAACTACTCCATCATATACCATATGGACACCGATTCTAGTTTCTTGCTTCATACTTTCACACAATAGCAAACATCATATCCTTTGCCAAACTGCTCTCTACATGGCACCCTTCATCTCAAAGTCCAAGCTTCAATCTAGAGTACTTGTTCTTGTCCTCAACTTTTCTTTCATCTTCCTCTTCTGTCTCCTTCTAAAACTTTATCTCCACCCTCCTAACTCAAATTCTCAAGTCCACTCCAATGGCTCTCTCCTCACAATCTTCAACCATGAAAGGTTGTTGAGAGATGTTAGTGTTGAAGGCTGCACTGATATACACAAGTACTCAGATTTTGGCACCAAGTGCTTATATGTCCAAAGTCATCTTGAGTGCAGGTCAAAAGGGTACATCAACTATCTTCAAATCTTCTACTGCAACTCAGGAAAATTCCCAATTTTGGGACAAGCCCTCCTTGCCTTATGGCTTATGGTGCTGTTTTATCTGTTGGGTGACACAGCTTCCAACTACTTTTGCAGTTCCTTGGAGGGTTTGTCCAACATCTTGAGGCTCTCCCCCACCATTGCAGGAGTGACCCTTCTTTCTCTGGGAAATGGCGCTCCTGATTTCTTTGCTAGCGTTGTGTCTTTCAGAGGATCATCCAGCAATAGTGCTGTTGGACTCAACAGCATCCTAGGAGGGTCTTTCTTTGTGTCGTCTGTTGTGTTGGGGGTCATAAGCATTCTGGTTAGCCCAAATCAGGTTGAGGTTGATAAGGCAAGTTTCATCAGGGATGTCCTTTTCTTCCTTTTCTCTCTTCTCATCCTCCTTATCATCATTTACATTGGTAAAATCACTTTGTTTGCTTCAATCTGCTATGTTTCTATCTACTTCCTCTACGTCTGTGCTGTCTCAGCCACACATCTAATCTATGGAGGGGACACAAGAAATGTAAGGCAATATTCAATGTCTTCTGATGAGTCAGTAGCGTCTAGCATACCTTTGCTGGGCTATGTTGGTGAAGAGAAACAAAGTTTGGCAGAGATAGTGGTGGTTGAAGATAAGGAGCAAAAGCCAGCTAGTACTTTTGGTCATAACTCCTTGTTTGATTGCCTTTACATTGGAAAGTTGCTACAAGTTCTAGAACTGCCTCTTTGCTTACCAAGAAGGCTTACCATTCCGGTGGTGAGTGAGGATAAGTGGTCAAAACCATTTGCAGTAATATCTGTCACATTAGCACCAGTTTTACTAGCAGTTCTTTTCAACACTCAAAGTGAAAACGTGGGTTCAAGGAGCAGCCTAGTTACATACATAGTAGCTTCTTTGATTGGGATAGTTTTGGGCAACATGGCATGCGTGACAACTGATAGGTGCAGCCCACCAACCAAGTCCTTGTTTCCTTGGCTGGTTGGTGGCTTTGCCATGAGTGTAACCTGGACTTACATAATTGCTGCTGAGCTAGTTTCTGTCTTGGTTTCAATTGGGACCATAATTGGGGTTAGCCCTTCAATGCTAGGACTAACGGTCCTAGCTTGGGGGAACTCACTTGGGGACTTCATAGCCAATGGTGCCATGGCCTTGAATGGTGGGGCAGATGGTGTCCAAATGGCCATATCTGGTTGCTATGCTGGTCCTATATTCAATACCTTGATGGGTTTGGGCTTGCCCCTTGTTCTCTCAGCTTGGTCTGAATATCCACACCCTTATGTCATTCCCAAGGATCCTTCACTCTATGAGACCCTTTTGTTCTTGACTGGAGGACTTCTTTGGGCCCTTGTTATCTTGCCAAAGAAGAGTATGAAGTTGGATAAATCCTTAGGGGTAGGGCTTTTGAGTGTGTACCTCTGCTTTTTGGTTATAAGGATTGCTCTGGCTTTAGGGGTTGTCAAATTCTAGCTTTCAGATTTAAGTTTCTTGAGGGAGGAACTTCATCATAAGAGGGTCCATTGTGGTCCTTCTCTTGGAACAACTTCATGTGTGACTCAATCATCATACGTTTCACAATCAACACATCTACTTTGTACATTTGCGTGTAGATTTTAATTCTTCTTAATACACTACTTCTTATTTAGAAACTCTCTTCAATTATCAAACAAAAGTGCTTATTGATGAGAGATTCAGACTACTGCAGCTTAACAAAAAAAATTAAACTATAAATTTTTCAGGGTCAACTAAAAATAAAGACTGATATAATTATAAAATGAATATAAAAAATAATAAATTTAGCATATTTTCTCATAGTAGTAGAGAATTTTAATTTCTCGTACCAATGTTGTTTGCACTTGTGTGTGATGGATAAGTCGCAATGCATGGTTGAGAACTACTAATTCGTAATTCAGCTACAAAGGAATAAAAGGATGGGATCGTGGAATATGCTTGATATTGTGTCGTTTTACGATTCGTATTTCTTTTTCCTGTATTCTTCGATGAGAGACGAAAAAATTTGACACTAATTACAAAACTTCATAACAAAGTTCAAAATCTTAAAATAACATAGATTTATGATTTTTTTTAGTATAGAACTTCAACTTATATTTAAATTCTTAACCTTTAATAAGAAGAAATAAATTTAATTTAAATAAAAGTGAGTTTACCAATACATAATATAGAATTAAAATAATTTAAGAAACTATAAAAATAGTTGAATTAACAAAACTACGGAAAAGTTTTGAGATTTACATTTTATTTGTAACCTCATCTTCAAATAAAATCCAAACGTAGTTAAAAAAGAAAGAAAACATATCTCTAATCATAGTTGTGAAAACCAGAGGAAGTTAGTATATTTGATTTGTTTAATTGAGAATTGATCTTATCCTTATATATACAATCGAACAGTTTTTAAAAATGAATGAAGACCGACAAAAAATCAGTTAAACTAGTTAAAAACCGGTGTACAAAATTAGCATTACCATAATGTTTTTAAAATTTAATCTAAATCCATTTTAACATAAATAAAAACATTTAAAAGGTAAATCTAATTTAATTTATCAATTACTATTATCTTTTATTATAAAACATAATATTTAATAATTTATATTAATTACTATTTTTATATCTTGATTTTGCATTATATTATATTAATTAATTGGTTATTTAATTTTTTTATTCTATATATTAATGTACATCTATTGTGTTCCATTAAAATTTGAATATATTATGATATTTGTACACACTCTCCATTTACATAATTTATAAATTATATATATATATATATATATATATATATATATATATATATATAGTGGGGTGTGTTTTAGTTAATTTTTTATTGTGAGAATAGTTCTGTGTGTAGTGGGCAGGGGCTCACTATATGTTTTATAGTGA
>Ga0123342_1005370_pt1 | contig 18626 bp, 12 predicted proteins | sample Turbeawhitnodule_FD_89960 | JGI IMG/M metagenome (GOLD analysis project Ga0123342, IMG submission 89960) | Root nodule microbial communities of legume samples collected from Mexico - Turtle bean Mexico white nodule | ecosystem: Host-associated > Plants > Roots > Nodule | place: Mexico: Nepantla...
GGTTGTTTTGTTACTTAATAAAAACACCATTCAAAAACAGTTTTCAAACTTTCTCTAAACACCTAAGTGTAAACAATCGGTTGTTTCGACAAAACAATCGGTTGTTTCAACTTAGTTTGAAAATCATTTTGCTTTGATAGAATTGAGATGCTAATTGCTTTGAGATTTAATCTAAGGGTTTATTACAACAAAGAACTACCCCAGAACAAGGCTAAAACCAGCACAACAGCATCAAGCAAAGCAGAGGCTTCATCATCTTTCAAAGGATTATGATTCTTCAAAACATTGAACACCACTTGGTTCAACACCACTAAATACTAACATTAAACCCATTAGAATTATATTGATAATTTTATACACATCTTTCTATGTCAAGGTAGGTTCATTGCAACTAATTTATAAAAACCTAATACACAAACCTTTTTCCGCTTCTCAGCATCTAATTCCTTAATCTATGTGATCTAGATCATTAGTGGAGCTAGGATATCTCTTTCTGTAATGAGTTTTATGCTTAGAATTACACAATATTATTCCAAGTACTTGATGACATTCTTCCTTGCTCCTAAGGTACTTCAATGATGAATGTGGAAGCTTATGGAAGAGAAATAGAGTAAAATGGAAGTTATTTATTGTAGAGAGAAATTGGAACTCAAGATAGGCTAGACCAACTCTTGAAGGAGTCTTAGACTAAACACTAGAAGTAGTAACCTAAGGAGAAATAAGAACAAGTGAGGTTGAAACTATTTTGGTAGCAATTCACTGTACAATTCAAAGTTGAAAATGGTGTATACAATGATCCTATTTATAGGCAAGGAGACTTGCCATGCAAGCTTCCCGAGAACCCTAACCCTAGGCGAGAGAAAATCTTATCATGGAAGTTAACTTTAACCCTGTTGTGCATGGGAAGTAGCTTACAGTGCAAGCTAGGATTTTTATCCTAACATGGTGCCCAAGTCTACCAAAACCTAGATTGGCACCCACATTAGGGTTTTGTAGACCTATGACATGCTTTCTCTCTCTTAAGGTTATGTTATTTAACCTAGACTAGGTCTTGACTCAAATACAAGGCCCAAATTAAAATCCTAGCCTACTTGACCCAAAATATAAGGCCTAATGAAGTCCTACACTAGTTTGTACAATTCTTCATAAGACTTAGAAGAAGGAATATTTTTCAAGATTGGTCATTCCTTTCCAAAATGGTTCCATCTTCCTCCGTCTTCTTTGTCCAAAACGGTAGTTGTTGGATGGATTGCACCAGTATCCCTCACCACATATAAAAAAAGACCTCAATATCATCCTATATATGTATCAACATACATACTCACACTAGCCCATAATATCATACAAATATCCCCATACAATATACATAAATAAATATATCATACACTAGTGTAAATATAGTAATTTATGATGTATTTTCAATGATGATTTCTTAATAACCATTTTAAAAAAGGTGCAATGAAAATTTTGAAATCTTGAAGTCACTTTCAAGAATGATTATTTTCCAACCATTTTCACGAAAGGCAGTGATGAAATTTTGTAATTCATTTAATATCAATATTGAACTTTTGCAACAATTATAGTTAACCATTATCAAAAGAGGAGAAATAACGATGGTTATGATGAAATTTTTTAGTATTAACACCTTGACGCTTAAACGTAACTAGCTCATTACATTTTTTAAACATACTTCTATCTCAAATCACTAGACTTTCTTTGAAAGTTGAGAATTGATTGTACATATGTCTCAAGACTTGATAAAGGTTCAAATTTTGACAAGAAAAGATAGACCTAGGTAATTAACATGATTATGGGAAGTACAAGATGTACACGTAACTAACATTGCTAAAATTTTGCATACTTATTGGGGACGTCATATACACAAGCAAAAGATGTTCTTCAATTTTACATGTCGTTGGAGAACATCAGGTGCCAAATTTAACTAATGTTCTTCAGATTCCTCAAGTTACCTAAGAACATCATATGCAAATGCAATTGGTTTTCATTGGTTCTCCACTGAAGAGCTTTACTCTTACATGCAACCCTAGTACTTCTGATCCAACATGAAACCTTGTGTCATTCAAACTAAGATGTGAGGAAAGATCTTGCTACAAGAATCTTTACAAAGGAAATATTATATTTTTAAACTTTCTAACTAAAGCTTAACTAAGGTAGCTTAAGGACCTTACATTCTCAAGAGCTAATAGATTAGGTGAGAAAATGTCCAACACTTAGAGGCTCTAATGATGATATTGCTCAATTGAGAAAAATTCCAAAATCTTCTAATTAGTGCATGGTGAGATCACATTCTGAAAAGAGTGATGTTTTAAGGGATGAAGGTAGAAAGAGGGTAGCAAAAATATTAAAAAAATAAAAGAAAAAGGCTTGTATATGATAGCTACTTTAGTCACATTCAATTTTCAAACGAAAACTAAGTTTCCCTCTATTGCAGTACACAATAACCTAGGTCAAATCCCAAAGAAAACATGTTAGTTGAATTTATTGTTTAATGTTCTTTTCTTCAATAATTAAATGGGAAGATTTAGAATTTGAGTTTTTAAAATGTAAATGAATAAAAAGTAAGACAAAGTGTAGAATAGATCATCTAATAAGACAATTGCCCAATAGACCGTCTACCAACACTTCAATTGTAAAGAAGTAAAAAATAAATGGCAAATTGTAAACATCTTGAAAGTAAATTGGAATTTGGAATAGAAATGTAAACAAAATTAATAGAAAATGAAATTACAGTAAATGTCTGAAACAGAAAATGCATTAGACGCTTAAAAGAAAAACTTGACCAAATGACTTTAAAATTGGAAATCGAATCGAAATTCAATATATGTTAAAAATGAAAGTGCAATATGTATGACAGTATATATAAAAAGTAAGTACAACTATTCGACCATCTAGTTGACTATCGTATATTAGACTGTTTAGTAGTTATACAAAAGGGAAAAGAGAAAAGAGAGTTTCTAATGAAGAACAAACGAAATTGCATAAAGTAAAATGAATTGAAAAGAACTAAGTACAACGATTAAACATTCTAGTTATCAATCTCTAACTAGACCATCTAATTGCAAGTAAATGTAAATTAATTAAACTTAAATTTCAAGAAATTTAAATGATTGAAAAGTATATTGCAAGAAACATAAATGACTAAAAATGTAAAAGACAAAAGAATAAATTGTAGGAAAAATAAATTACATAAGCATATAAATTGTAAACATAAAACAGAGCATGACTACATGGCAAATTGAGATTGAATTAGAATTTCTTAAAAGTGAAAGAGAAATGTAAAATTCAATTGTAAATGACATAAATGTAAAAAAACACGAATTGAACATAAATGCAGTAAAGAAAATAAAAACCTAATTTTGGAATAAAAAATAGGGACCGAAACCATAATTCAGAGCTCTACTTCAAATGCAAGGGACCCAAAACTTGATTCCTTGTTAATGAAGAAAATATATAAATAATCAGTTTGTATGTTCTTAAAAATCCATTTTCAATCTAAAACAAAATTTTGAAAGATTTTGAAGAGAAAAATAGAGTATCGTCTAACATGGTTTTTGAATCACTGAAACCTGTTTCCGGAATCAAATTTGTTTCAAAAGATGAACTGAGAAAGTGTGAAAAGTAAAGAAAAGAAGAAATACAAATGAAGAAGAAAAACTTGAATATATTGCTTAGAACTCAAAATGTCAAAAACAAAAAACGAGAAACTATAAAATCTGAAATATAACTCTAACTAATGTCACACCTAAAGACTAACTACTAACTATCTTTGATTAATGATTTTTGACTTCTATTTATAGACTTTCAAGACTTAACAACTAGGTTGACCTTGTATCGAGCCCACAAATTTGATCTAAACTAAATATTTCAACTTCTTTCTTTTCAACGCAGTATTGATTGTCTAATGTCTGTTGATCATTGACTTTTGCCCGTCTGTTTCTACATAATTTTTTCTCTTTTAAGTTTCGATTTCCAATCTTCATTACATCAACACCTTCACTCGAGCTTCCAAGGTCAAAATTAGTTAAAAAATTATTTCTTCAAATTATCAAAACACTCATCAGACGATTCAGGCTAAGTATAAGTTGTAAAATGCAAATTTGTATGGCGTTCTTGTAAAATCTTTAATATTTATGAAAACAAAAATACAAATCTAATCTTAAAAATAGAAAATAAGAACAAAAGAAATCTAAAAAAAAAATACAATTACTCTAGAAAATACTTAAAAACCAAGAGTTATCTATTACGAAGTGGGATCTCCAACATTATCCATATACAAGTGAAAAAATAGAAAAGAGAAACATGATCTTATATGAAACAATAACAATTTAGACAAAATGTAAAGTATTTTTTTTTAAATATTGAGAACTCTAATAAATGAAAAATAAATAGGACAATTAGAGAACACATAAGGAAGGAATAACAAGTAATTTTTCATTCCAAATGACTATACACGTTTACAATGTTTGCGTACACCAGAGCTATCAACGGTTACCTAAGTTTATGACACAAACCATGTCTCTTTTAAGAAGTTTTGATCTTTTAAATAAATGTCTACACTTCATCTCTTTATAACTTCTCGAGTTCTTGATGAATGCAAAATTGTACTTTCATAATTATCTTTATCTTCTTCTTTTTTCACTTATTATCGAGTTTCTCAAAAGGATCTTCTTAGTTTAAAACAAATTTTATCTAACATCTTCACGTATGAACTAACCTCATTTTTGTTGTCACCTTGATCAGTTTCTTTATATGGTTAAGAAAGTAGGGATTGCTAATGTTATTAGGAAGATTTACTAAGAAAGTCTGAGAAAGAAACTTGAATGGATAATGCTTTTTCAATTCCATTTTTTGGCTTTTAATTTAATTGGATAGTGTTTTGTTCAATTTTGAATCTTGTAATCAAAATATAAAATTTGTTTGAAAGGATTCCTTAGCATCGTGCCCTTAATAGGAGTGAACCGTAGTGCAAACTTTAAGTTCTTGTGCAAAATTGTTAAAAAGGGTATTGCTGAAGACTTTATATATAATAATCTTTTTTCGAAACTTAAATTTTACAATAATTATATATTTAGTTAAATTTATTTGGAATAAGTATAATTGACAAAGAACTAAATATTTCAGAATTTGACTCCTCTAAAATAGACTACCGCAATAATAATCATTAAGTACAATTAACTACGGTAATTATAACGGCTTTTATATGTTTTAAATATATTCAATTTTTCATCATAAATTTAATCATTAATTTTATAATTTTACTTTATCTGTTAGAGGGCACTCCTCTCACATTAAAGGAGTCAACTCCATCACAATGACAGTATTTATTATATAGATATTAATGTAACACTTAACATTAAATCAACAAATAAATATTTTTATACAATGTTAGTTATTTTGATATTAAACATAATGTATTGCTTAAATTTAATAATTAAACTATAAACTTATTAAATGTGCAATTTTAATTAGAATCTCTGTGTATAAAATATCTTATATATATGATGTATATATTAGTATCAATAGCATATATTTTAAAGCTAAAAGATTAAAATAAAAATTAAATACTAAATTTTATATTAATAAATAATATAATAATACTAAATGTTATATTACTACTGAATTTGATGAATAATTTGCACTATATATATTTTTATGAGAAAATTTTTAAATTTTATATCAAATCAGATTGCATTAACATTAAATATTATACTTTTATTAATATATATATATATATATATATATATATATTATTTTTCTTAATAATTATTATGTATATAATTTCTAAAGTGAATTGTTTGAGATAATGCTTTATAATTATCTTTGATTAAGCATAAAGTTCTTTTTTTACCTTCCATAGGATCAACTATTAGAATTATAACTAGAAGAATATAGAAAGTTTGAGACTCAAGCTCAATAGGTCCAAACTCTTATCATTATAGGTCTGATTTTAGTTTGTAAATATTGTTCAGAGTAGAGGCAAATTCTTCCTAAACCTTATCATTTTGAACCTGCACTATCATAATTTTCCTCGCGCGTTTTATTTGACATGAGGAAGCTAACAGTGAGGTTTGTATGAGTTGGTGTGCAGGTGACGTTGAGGTGTGGTTAGATGCGGTAGAGGTCGTCTTCATGTTTAGAAGCTTGGAGGTGGTGTTTGAGCTAAGTATGTGTGCTTAAATATGAAATGATGGAAGATGGGCATCCGAATATCGGAGTTTGAAGAGGTACTCCGGATGAAGATATTCCTAAGGTTTTTTAAAAACTGACAGTGGCTTTTGGATAAAAAAAAATGCGGAAATTAATATAATATGTTCCATAAATGTGCGTAAAAGAAGGGAGATAAGAAGAGGTAATTATGGATAGAGAAATGTGGAAGGGTATACATTATGGACCTAGATACCCGAAAATTTTGTTATTCGGATTTGCTTGTCCAAAATACATTATATAGTTTTGGATACCTCCATCCGAAATAAGTAATTTCTTCTATGGATTTGTGTATCTGGATTGCTAAGTTTATGTTTTTGGATTTTGTTTTTGTTCCTACTAGGGAGATGGGACCTAGAGAACTATTGATGTCTTCTTCTCCTTCTTTCGGTCGGTCAGGTTGTTGGGTGATGAGTTGTGATTCTTCTTGTCCTCCTGCTTCTCCATTGGCACTCGGTCTCGGGTGAACACCGGATGGTGGGGCTACCTGCGAAGGCACTCCGACGCTCAAGTCAGTAAAGCGGGTGGTAAGCTCTCAGGTAGTTGAACAGTAATAAATGACATACCTTACTCCTTGGGATGCATGCTATTTATATTATTCTAATGGACCTACCTTGTTGGGCTCATTTATCGGAGTGGACCCTGCTTAGGGTTGCATTACCTAATTCTTAATGACAAATTAGCTTCACTAACCTTGGTTTGAGCATTAGCGGTAATATGGGTCGGCCATCTGCCAGGTCCCCTAGTTTCGGTCATCTCGGCCAAGTCTTCTAAGGTCTCGGCCAAGTCTTCTAAGGTCTCGGTCAGCCAGGTGGGTCTCGGGCAGGGAGACCAGGGGTCAGCCTCGCCCATACTGGTACACTTGCCCCCCAGGCTCGAGGGCAAATATGTCCGATGAGTCTTTAACGGTGGGTGTTGGTCGGTCTCCCTGGTCGTGCGGCTGTCCCATTCCTCGAGGTATGACGTGACCTAAGCGGCGTGACGTGACCCTAGGCGACGTGACATGATTGGCATTAATGAGGGTTTTTTTTGGCGGGAAGCGTTGCAAGCCGTTGTATCCAAGAGATCTTAACGATTAGGATTGATCTGGTGCTTCGAATTCCGAGGCCCATGGGCCTTATAAATAGGGGTCTCCACAGTGCTGTGACGCTGTGTTTTCATTTGTGAGTTTGTCTAATAGCCGAGTGTTCTCCCGCCCCTAGCTTTGAGATCCGAGTGACTTCTCGCCCTCTTTTACTAGGTTCGGTCTCGTCCAATCTTTACAAGGTTAGTGATGTCGACCGTATCTCGGCCCACGTCTTCTTCGTCCGTTCATTCTTCCCCCTCTCTCGGTCGTCCTTCTCCTACCCTTAGATCCTCTTCCTCTTCTTCGTCAACCTCTTCTTCTCCATTTACCGCCGATTCTTTGTCGGTCGGGGTGGCCGAAGCGCCTCCCATGGTAGAGGTGGTTAGGGGGGATGACCCGGTTAACGCTGTTAACCGATCGGACTCTCCCTCGACGGCCATTCCGCTAGTGGATCTTAGCTGGGTGGATCCTAAGGTGGTTGAGATCTCGTCCACCTATGACACCGAGGTATCTGTGACCAAGTTTTTGGCCAAGTACCCGGTGTTGAAGGCGGGCGAGGACTCCAGGGATTCTACGGATCGTGAGGATTTGAGTTGTGGTCAATGCGGCTCCCACCCAAGTTCATCCGAACACGTGGGCGTCCCTTTAGGCGTTTCGCCTGTTGTGTGATGTTATGCGGCTTCGCCCCACCTCCTCTTCTTTCCTTTGTTACTATGACTCTCACCCCGGCCGCCTTGCTTCTTGGCTCTCCTTAGTCGGTCGACCAGGGCACGTCTTGTTCGACCCTTTTGCGATCTCGTACAAGAGGTTCAAGGAGAGGTTCGTTAAGGTCGTCATTCGGCCTGAGGCGACGACCTTTTTCTTTGACTGAGTCGGTCGGTCTCGGTTCCCTTTGTATTGGACCACCAAACCCACAAATTTTAAGTTGTGGTCGAGGCCGACAAAGAGTTAGGAGGAGGTGGAGATTCTCTCCTTCATCGACGCACTCCCGAGGAAACTTCCTTGTCGATCGCCGATCGGTGCATAGACGGGGCGTTAGGCGGCCATTAGGGGTATGGGTTCGTCCTTTGTTGTGTCGGTCGGTATTTTTGTTTTCTTCTCCTAACACTTGTGTTTTTTGATTTGCAGCTACCAGGTTCAAGAAAAGTCGGCCGGTGTTAGCGTCCTCGACGAGTATCGGAAGAGGGCGGCTGACCGAAAGGGACGTCGAAGCATTGACATTCTTCCTGCGACCGCCCCACCTGCCCCTGGTGCTGAAAAGGACTCGGTCGGTCCTTCCTGTAAATCCAAGAAGAAGTCGAGGGATGGTGGTAACATTGCCACCACCACTCGTTCCCTCGGCTCTTTGCCGACGCCGCCTCCTCGTCGTGAGATGGTCGAGGCAGACTCTCTTTCCCCCCGACGCGTGGAGCAGGCGCCCGGACCTTCTGGTGGCGGCCATCGGGCATCGTCCTCGGCCCTAGATCTTCTAGGGGGAGTCATAAGTTCACGCGTAGAGTTCGCGTGGCTCTCCCCGAGGAGACTCAGGAGTCGATCCGGGCCATCTCCCCCATGGACTTGCTGAGGAGCGGCTTGGAGCTCATGTGCCGGTCAATCGTCCTCGTCGAGCATGGGATTGAAGGCCGTGACCGACATGCCGAGGACATGTCTCGGTTGGAGCAGGAGCTGGCCGAGGATCGTGAGGATTTGAGGCGGTCCTTAGCTGCCAACAATGACCTATCGGCCAGCGCTGCTCGAGAAGCCGCTGAAAGGGAGCTCGCCGAGAAGGATGTTGCCGAGGTGAGGCGGCTTTTGGAGGTAGCTAAGGCCGAGGCTTTGAGGGCCGCAACTGAGGTTGCCGAGGTGAAGAAGACGACCGAGGAGAAGCTTTCGTCCTCGGCCGCTGAGTTGGCCGCCCTCCAGACTGCAAAGGAGCAGGTCGAGGCTTAGCTCGACCAAAATTACAAGGAGTCGGAGGAGCTGCTTAAGCAATGCTTCGACTGAGCCGTGTGCCAAGCCCATGTTCTTTATGGGGGGCCGCCGGCCACTGGTGAATTCAACATGGATTACGAGGTTTACCAGGGTTGGTTGGTTCCAAGCGCCGAGATGGATGCTCTGGCGACACAAGAGGCTGGGCCGACTGAGGCTGAGAAGGGCAAATGCATCGAAGTTCAAGACTAGGTTTGCTCTTGGCCGGGCTGTGGCCTTTTCTTGCCTTTCTATTTTGTTTCCTCCGAGGCCGGGGTGTGGCTTCCTCCTTTTGCAGTCTTAATATATCGCCTTACTTCTTTTTATTAATTTTTTACAAGTTAAACGTGTCGGTCGTTATCTGTTTGGACGATCAGCCATCAATTGTGGTGTTAATCGAACAAGTAAAAATGGGTGGTCGGCCATTTGATTGTGATGTTAATCGAACAAGTAAAAATGGGTGGTCGACCATTTGATTTTGATGTTAATCGAACAAGTAAAATTGGTCGGTCGACCATTTGATTGCGATGTTAATCGAACAAGTAAAAATAGGCGGTCGGCCATTAATTGTGACTTTAATCGAACAAGTAAAAATGGGTGGTCGTTCATTAATTGTGATTTTAATCGAGTAAGTAAAAATTGGGCGGTCGGCCATTTAATTGTGATTTTAATCGAACAAGTGAAAATTGGGCGGTCGATCATTTAATTGTGATTTTAATCGAACAAGTGAAAATCCTCGACCATGGTAAGCTTGGACGTGTATCGATCGGTCTCGACGAGGATATGTCGGTTAAGGCTTCGACCAGGCGGGGCCGAGAGAGGTGTTGGCAGGGTATGCCGATTAAGGCTTCGTCCAGACCAAACCTGATGGGTCGGTCTCGGCAGGGTATGCTGGTTAAGGCTTCGTCCAGACCGAGTCGAGAGAGGTCTTGGCAGGGTATACCGATTAGGGCTTCATCCAGACCAAACCTGATGAGTCGGTCTCGACAGGGGAATGCCGGTTAAGGCTTCATCCAGACCGAGCCGAGACAGGTGTTGGCAGGGTATGTCGGTTAAGGCTTCATCCAGACCAAACCTGAGGGGTCGGTCTCGGCAGGGTATGCCGATTAAGGCTTCATCCAGACCGAGCCGAGAGGTTGCACAAGAACAATGTTAGTTCTTTGATGAAAACGCCTCGTTAAAACCTCCCTGGCTGTGTGAGAAAAGAGTGCGTGACTTTATTGATTTTAGTTGTAGTAGAACATGAGGTGCGTGGCATTCCACGTCCTCGGTACAATTTTGCCCGAAAGCCATTCTAAGTGATAAGCTCCCCCCTTTGCGACTTCTCGGACTCGGAAAGGCCCCTCCTAGTTGGACGAGAATTTCCCTTCATTTTTTCTCGCATCGCTGTGCATTTCTCCAAACGAGGTCGCCCTTTTGGAAACTCCTCGGCCGGACCTTTGTGTTGTACCGTCTGGATACCTGGATTTTGCAAGCGGCCTCCCGGATCGTGCTTTTGTCACGAAACTCACTTACCAAATCGAGGTTGATCTCTAGGCTTTCCTCGTTTAGGGTGAGGTCAAACATCTGTCGTCGTATGGTGGGCTCGGCCACCTCAATCGGGATCATGGCCTCGCTCCCGTATGTCAGGCTGTAGGGTGTCTTCTTCGTGGTGGTCTGGGGGGTGCACCTGTACGCCCAAAGTACCTCGATCAACTCCTCGGTCCATCGGCCTTTTGCCTTACCCAGAAGCTTTTTCAGCTCATTGAGTATGACCTTGTTGGCGGCCTCGGCCTGCCCATTGGTTTGCGGGTGCTCTACCGAGGTCGTGACAGACTTGATGCCTAGGTCTTCATAAAAGGACTGTAGGCCTCAGTCAATAAACTGTCGGCCATTGTCAGTTATTATTGTGTGCGGGACGCCGAATCGGCAGACAATGCTCCTCCATACGAAGTTTTGCATATTTTTTGCCGAGATGGAGGCAAGGGGTTCGACCTCGATCCATTTGGTAAAGTAGTCGACTCCCACCAGGAGGAACTTGGTCTGCCCTTTTCCTGGGGAGAAAGGATCGATAATGTCCATTCCCCAAATGGAGAACAACCATGTGCAGCTTTTCCGACCTTGTGTGGTGAAGGGGGCCGAACTCCTGGCACTTGGCGCATTTTTTCACGTACTCGGCACAATCGCCCTGTATGGTCAGCCAATAGTATCCGGCCCTCAAAACCTTGGCGGCCATCGTCCTCACCCCGCGTGATTTCCGCAGATCCCCTCATGGATCTCGGCCAGAATGTACTCAGCCCGCTTGTTAGTGATACATTTTAGCAGGGGGGTCGAGTACCCTCTCCGGTACAAGTCCTCGTTGACCATAGTGTATCAGGCGCATTGTTGCTTCGTCGCCTTTTCTTGGTCCGGCTTGCACGTGCCGGCCGTTAGGTACTGGATGACGGGTGTCATCCAGTTGTTGGCCTCGACCTCGTCCTCGTCTATAGTCAGACACTCGGCCTCGGCCTCAGTCACACTAGGGTGTCTAAGCCATATCTGTATGACTGATCTCTGGTGGCTCTTCCTTTTTGTGACCGATAGCTTAGACAAGATGTCGGCCCTTTTATTGTCCTCCCTTGGTATGTGTTCCAAGGGTGCTTTGTTGAAACGGGCGATGCAGTTTTTGGCTGCGTGGTAGTACCGCTGTAGCAAAGGCTCCTTTACTTCGAACTCTCCATTGACTTGGCCGACCATCACCTAGGAGTCGCTTTTGCATGTAACTTCACATGCTCCCATGTCGTAGGCTAGGTTCAGCCCGGCAAGTAAGGCCTCGTACTCCGAATTGGAGAGCTTTCTCCAGGAAGAGGTCGCCCGGCCCCTCCAGAACGACTCCTGCTCCTCAGACTGTTTTATTTGAGGAGCGGTCCACATAGAGCGTCCACCCGCCCGAGAGGGTGGGCAGTGGTGTCAACTCGACCGAGAAGTCGGTCAGGCATTGGGACTTGATGGCGCCCCTCAGTTCGTAGCGTATGTCGAACTCGGAGAGTTCGACTGACCAACCTATCATTCTCCCTGCAAGGTCCGGCTTAGATAAAATTTTAAAAATAGGGTAGTCGGTTCTTACAATTATTGAGTGATTTTGGAAGTAGGGGGTCGCATTCATCTTGCTGTGAGGACTAGGGTGAGAGCCACCTTCTCTATCATCTGGTACCTAGTCTCGGCCGAGTGGAGGGTTCGGCTGACGAAGTACATCGGTCGCTCCTCGCCCTCGGTCTCCTGTACTAGGGCAGCGCTGACTGCTTCCTCCGAGACTGCCAGATACACCAGGATTGGGTGGTCGGGTTTCGGCTTCTGGATGACGGTCAGGGATGTCAGGAATTCCTTGGATTGTTTAAAGATTTCCTCGCATCGGTCATCCCAGGCGAATTTTTTGCCCTTTCGGAGCAGCTGGACCATCGACCTCGTCCTCTCAGCCAAGTGGGGGACGAACCTAGAGAGGGCGGTCAGCCGCCCTAGGAGTTGTTGTGCCTTTTTGACGCTATTCGGACTTCTCATGTTGAGTATGGCCTGGCATTTGTCAGGGTTGGCCTCTATCCCCCGGTGGGTGAGTATGAAGCCTAGGAACTCCCCCACCCCCCCCCCTTAACCCCGAAAGTACACTTCTCGGGGTTGAGCTTCATGTTGACTCCCCTGAGGGCTTTGAAGACCTCGTCCAGGTCCTTCAGGTGTTGCTCGAACGAGTCGGACTTCACGACTATGTCGTCCACGTATACCTTTACTGCCCGGCCGATTAGGCCTTTGTAGATTTTGTCCATGAGGCGCTGGTAGGTCGCCCCTGCGTTCTTGAGGTCGAACGGCATGACTTCGTAATAGTAGTTGGCGTCAGCCGTCATGAAGGTTGTTTTCTCCTTGTCCCTAGGGTGCATGCTTATCTGGTTATAGACAGAGTAAGCGTCCAGGAAGCTCATAATTTTGTGGTCGGCCGCCCCATCCACCAGTCGGTCAATGTTGGGGAGAGGGTAGGTGTCCTTCGAACATGCACTGTTGATGTTTCTGTAGTCGACGCACATCCTCCAGTTACCGTTCGGTTTGGTGACCATAACGACATAGGCCAACCAAGTCGTGTATCGGGCCTCCCTTATAAACCCGGCCGACAGGAGCTTGCCGGCCTCTTCCTTCGCCGCGAGTCGCTTTTCATCGCCCAAGTCCCTCTTCTTTTGGGAGATCGGGTGGGCCTCCTTGAATATTGACAATTGATGGGTGATGACATCCGGGCTCACCCCCGGCATGTCGACCGACATCCATGCGAACATGTCGATATTCTTTTTCAGCACGGCATGCATGATCTCGGCCTCGGTCGCTGCCAAGGTCGTTCCTACAGCCGTGTTGTGCTCTTCGTCGAGGAGGGGGACTCTCCTCAGCTCTTCTCTCGCCTCCAGCCTATCCTCGGTCGCCCGGGGATCGAGGTCTACCAACGCCACGGTTGGCTCGATCTTCCTCGGTCGGTCCTTCCTGGGGGAGCGGTCCTTTCGGGAGAACTTTCTCACCCTGAGGGGAGAGGTTTCGTTCCTTAAAGGTTCCACCCGGAGGCTCTCAGCGTAGCACTCTCGTACTTCTTTCTGGTCTACGTGGACTGTGAGAATGTCCCTTGTCCTTGAAGGGAACTTCATAGCGATGTGAGGGGTTGATACAATGGCCATCAGCCGGTTGATGGATGGTTGGCCGAGGAGGATGTTGTAGGAGGCGTTGGCGTCGATGACCAGGTATCGAATTTTGATGGTCCTGGTACTTTTCCCCTCTTCGAAGATGGTGTACAACTCAATGTAACCCTTGGTACCCACCCTCTCGCCCGAGAATCCAACCACGTGATCGTCGTATGACATCATCTCGGCCTCGGCTATCCTCATGGCCTTGAAATTTTTCCAGTAGAGGATGTCTATCGAACTTCCCTGGTCCACAAGGGTCTTCCGGATGGTGCATCGGTCTATATCGACCGCTATCACCATCGGGTCGTCCTGCTAGCGATAGTCCACACCCTTAAAGTCCTCGTCCGTGAATGTGATGGGTGGCATTCTCGGTCGGAATGCCACCACGTTTACCTTGTGTACCGCCCGTAGGAGTTTCTTTAGGGCGTTGTTCGTGCTTCCTCCCCCGACGAAGCCGCTGGCTATAGTGTTGATAACCTCCCGGTTATCTCTCCTATCAGCCTCCCTTGGGGGGGATTGTCCCTCACGGGTTGTCGGTCGCCTCTATTATCTCGGTCATTTCGACCCCGTTGTGGTGACCTCATCTGCCTGGGTGGATCCGCCCGGCGGGGTGGGTCTCGGCCATTCCTGACGAATCAGCGAAGATGCCCAGCCTGGATAAGTTCCTCGATCTTATCCTTAAGGGCCTGACACTCCTCGGTTGAGTGTTCGCTGTTTTGGTGGTATCGACATTGCTTTCTCTGGTCGGCATTATTTGGGCTGGCCACCTTCCTTGGAGGAGGGATCAACTCGGCGTTGAGGGCCTCGTCCAGAATCCTCCCCCTCTTGGTCGTCAGGGGTGTGTATCTTGAGAACCGGATTGGCCGGTCTCGGTTGTCTCGGCGTCGGTCATTTCTTTGTTTCGACCGCCCTTGGCTGTCCTTCTCCTCTTTGTTTTTCTCCCCGCCGGCATCAACGCGGGTCTGATTGCGAAATTCTTTGAGCTCTTCCAGCTGCATGTACTTAGTGGCCCTTTTCCTCAGCTCGTCCAGGCTGTCGGCCGACTGCTTGCACAGGTTGTCGGCAAAGGGCCCTGGACGTAGGGTTGTCAGCATGTGGTGCATGGCAACGTCCAGGCTCAGATTCCGGATGCTCATTGCCACCTTACTGAACCTATCGACAAAGGTTCTCAATGACTCTCCCTTCTCCTGGCGAATGCGGTCGGCTGGTCGCGAAATGGGTTTCGAACTTTGCTACGAGCGTGGCAAAGCTGTCGATGGAGTTGGGTGAGAGCTTGGTGAACCAACTAAGGGCTGCTCCCTTCAAGGATGTGGGAAACACTCGGCATAACATAGCGTCATCCGAGGTGTAGAGACTCATATGGGTGGTGTAAGCGTCCATATGCTCATCCGGGTCTCGGTTGAAACCCTTCCACTTCTCAGGCAGTGGGACTTCGATGATGGTGTTAGTAAAGGGATGTCGGCGGGTCGAGTTGGCCGTCGTAGTCGTCCAGGCGGACCTGATCAGGCATGACTCGTCGTCCATCTCAGTCTCTCGGGGAGGGGGTCGGCTTCTCGTCCCCTCGACTATGTTTGGGTTGGGGGAAGAGGTGTAGGACTTGCCGACAACGTTCGTCGGTATGATAGAAGGTCCTCCCTCCCCCCGCTTCTTTTTCATCTCCTCGTTCTCCCTACAGAGAACTTGCAGCTCCTGGTCGTTTTTCTGAGCAGTCTCCTCGGTCTTCCTTCTTATCTCGGCCATCTCTCTCTGGAGAGACAGCAGCAGCATCGTCAGGTCGGCTTCGGTCATTCTCTCCATGCTTCTGGTTGAGAGCATCTACTTTTTTCCTTCAGCTAGTTTCCCTCGGCCCCACGGTGGGCGCCAATTGTTCCTACTAGGGAGATGGGACCTAGAAAACTATTGAAGTCTTCTTCTCCTTCCTTCGGTCGGTCAGGTTGCTGGGTGATGAGCTGGGATTCTTCTCGTCCTCCTGCTTCTCCTTCGCCACTCGGTCTCGGGTGAACACCGGATGGTGGGGTTACTTGCGAAGGCACTCCGACGCTCAAGTCAGTAAAGCGGGTGGTCAACTCTCAGGTAGGTGAACAGTAATAAATGACATGCCTTACTCCTTGGGATGCGTGCTATTTATATTATTCTAATGGGCCTACCTTGTTGCGCCCGTTTATTGAAGTGGACCCTGCTTAGGGTTGCATTACCTAATTCTTAATGACAGATTAGCTTCATTGACCTTGGTTTGAGCATTAGCGGTAATATGGGTCGGCCATCGGCCAGGTCCCCTGGTCTCGGTCATCTCGGCTGAGTCTCTCAGGTCTCGGTCGTCTCAGCCAAGTCTTTTAAGGTCTCGATCAGGTAGACCAAGTCTCAGTCAGCCAGATGGGTCTCGGGCAGGGAGAATAGGGGTCGGCCTCGCCCATACAGGTACATTTTTTTTCTGTCATGTGGTTTTTTTGGAGGCAACAATATGATTAATAGAGTATATTCATACACGAGGTTATCAGGGGAGGTTGATGTGTGAGACAAGCTAGATGATGTTGATATTCAGTAGTCAATATCTTATAATGTGTTAGATAATGAATGTAAGACACATCAGTGCAGTGAGACATTAACTATAAATGAGGTAAGGTCAAAGGTGCATAATTATACACATATTTCGTATGTGTGAAGTGTATTTTATGAATGCTATATAATTTGACATATGTAATTGTAGGTATTTGCTACTCGAGATGACCTATTGGTGTAGGTGAGAAGGGTTGCTTTTGGTTTTGGCTTTGTTATTGTTATATTAAAGTTAGATACATGGATTTGGCAATGAGGAAGGATGACGTTCATATTATTAGGTTATGATAGAGGAGGTAAATACAAACAGTATGGGAATGATGTAGATGTCAGTCACAGCGAATGTGCCAAGGTCGTATCACTAGGTAGAATTGTTCTAGTGAATGCAACGCAGCAGGGCTCGGGGGTTCGGTTATCTCAATCATGACATTGAAGTAAAAAGGCAATTATGTAAAATCTGACTTGATGTGTTTGCCCTAGATCTTACATCAACAACTGTGCATGCTGACGATGGGTATGTAGGTAAGACGGATATGAAATTTTTTCAGCTGCGTGCTCCTCTACCCAATGGGAAGGCATCTTACCTTACTCAGGTAGCTAAAACCACAAGTGGTAATTGACAATAATCATATCTATCTATCTGTGATGAATTACATAATCTTGTCGGACGATTATAGATGTTTAAAGCCCCTAAGAAGAACCAGTAAGCAACCTAATTATCTCATTTCTATGTTTCCAAAATTCCTCCTAGTCATTCATTACGGAATGATTCATAAACAGGTGCTTAAGCGAATAGTCTACTAGGAAATGTGAATGTCCTTTCAGATTATGAGGCAAATCGATAGTAGGTGTTGAAGGATGGATGGTGAAATTAATTTTTGGGTCTCATAATCATGACTTGGCGAAGACATTGGTAGGTCATTCGTATGTTGGAAGGTTAATAGTTGATGAAAAGGCTATGGTTGTCGATAAGACAAAGAGTTTAGTAAAGCCAAGAAATATTTTGCTTACCATGAAGGAGCATAATGAGTAGAATGTGACCACCATAAAGCTAGTTTATAATGTCATGAGTCTTCATTGAAGATCACAACAAGGTTACAAAACATAAATGCAGCAATTGATGATGTTACTTGAGCGAGACATGTATGTGCATTGGTGTAGGTTTGAAGAGTTGTCCATTGTCGTGCAAGTTACACCTAGATTCAATGAAACTACTGAATTCCTCTAATATTGTAATATTGATGGATAATACATACAAAACTAAGAGGTACAAGATGTCGTTACTTGAGGTTGTTAGGATTACATCAACGGGGTTGACCTTTTCTGTTGCTTTTTTTTACTAGCAGTTGAAAAGGAAAATAACTTTGTATGAGCCATTGAGAGACTTAAAGGGTTATTATTTAGAGTTGATGCATACCCTAAGGTCGGTGTCAGTGATAGAGATGTAGCTCTAATGAATGCAATAAATGTAGCTCTAATGAATGCAATTAGAGATGTAGCTCTAATTTCATGTTAATTAAAATGGGAAAACAAAATGTAAAATGTTGGTGCATCCAAGAGAGGCACGAGATCAAGTAATCCAAGCTTGGAGATCTATTGTGGATTGTCATATTGTAGAAGCCTTTGAGGATTATGTGCGTGCATTTGAAGTTGTTTGTTCCTCATAACCTATATTTGTTGAATATGTGACGGTACTTGGTTAAGTCCACATAAGGAAAAAATTGTTAAGACGTGGATGGATAAGGTGATGCACTTAGGCAACACAACAAGTAACAGGTATATACTTGATTTTCATGTCTTTGTTTTCCTTTCTATGTTTCAGGCTATGTGTTAGAAACATGATATTTGTTTTCCTTTGTAGCGTTGAGGCAACACATTGGAGTCTAAAGAGAATGTTGCAGTACTCCATGGAGACTTAAGTTATTGTTGGGATTCCAATAGCAAGATGATTACGTTACAACATAATGCAATTAATGTTGAAGATGGTTGTTGCCCCTTCAAGATTGTGTTTGATGAAGACTTATATGTACATTTCATTTGTATTTGCTTTGCTTTAAGTGTGTCTTAGGTAGTGCTTAGAGGTTGTCTAAGAGTGGGCTTTTTGCTGAGTAACTCACCTCATAACCACTGGCCATGTGATAAGAACAAACATAAGTTTTCTTAAA
>Ga0123342_1005371_pt1 | contig 18620 bp, 7 predicted proteins | sample Turbeawhitnodule_FD_89960 | JGI IMG/M metagenome (GOLD analysis project Ga0123342, IMG submission 89960) | Root nodule microbial communities of legume samples collected from Mexico - Turtle bean Mexico white nodule | ecosystem: Host-associated > Plants > Roots > Nodule | place: Mexico: Nepantla...
CGGGGATCGCCGAAGTTGTGCATCATTGTCGTCTTAGAAATGTAGTGGTGATCTCTGAGCGTGAGTAGAAAATAGGGTTTGGGTTGTGTAAAGGGTTGGGATACCCCTCTTGTATCCCCTTAAGTTAAATTAATTCTTTGCTGATAAAAAAAATAAAATAAATCTAAACATTTAAATGAAGGCTCAAGATACTTTTATATCTCATTTATGACGAAAACTTACTTACAAGACTTAAAACATTAATATTACAATTCAAACACTTGATTAACTATAATATCAACTCTTCAACACATTCATTATCAAATTCAAATAGTTGGAAATACCAAATCAACTAACCTAAACTTCCTTGAATTAATAATCAAATAACCTATCCAATATATTGCATAGGTCAAAGACATTTATTTATTTCTTTATATATATTATCGTTACATAATTAATTATAAATTTAACATAATCAATTATATCAGTTAGTTAAAGTCAAACTAAACTATTAAACGGATCATAATTGTTTGTTTACAGTTAATTTATCATCAGTTATGTACTCATTCCCAATACAAATCCAACCAAAAATTGAGTTTAAAAAAATCATTTAAATATTTAAATTAGATTTTTTTATATTTTCTTTAAAATAAAATCACGTTATTTTTTTACTTTTCACTTATTATTTTTCTGTCATTTTCATTTTCTTTCACTTAATCTAAACAACACCAATTCTTTCTCATTTTTTTTTCCTTTTACACTTCCTATTTTGCTTTGCATCATCTATGCACAGGAAAGCTAAAAGACACCAAGATCATCCTTATTCAAAAGTAAGTTTGACGTTTCAAAATATTGTTTTAGAAATAATTATTCAAACGTGCACTTATTTCACTGGATGGAATTTTCAAGATATCTTTGTTACCACCACTACCAAATTTCATAATGAATGTCATGAATCTAGTGTAAATAATTGGGACAGTTTCCGTCACAATTTTTTAAAAATTCTCATTGCGTAGTATAAATGTATAAATACAATTTATTCCTATGATTTAGAGGGAGTAATATTTTTTATTATATTAATAACATATCTAAATAAAAAATAAAATAAAATATATTAGTTCGCTTACTCACCTACCCACACGCACATCTCCTTCGCACGTGAATAAACTTGAACTAATTTAAAAGTACAACTTCATATCCTTTTTATACAAGTTTAATATATTCGACATGATTCTTGAACTCAAAAAGTTAGGATTTTATTTCGTGGGTCAAGCAAATTATTGACTTTTTACCTAAAAAAAGGATTTGCAAGACCAATTATAAGTGAAATTTATGGTTCAATCATTGCCCTTCTTTCTTTGAATTCATCAAAATAGGGGACGCAACATCAAAATATTAAAAAAAAACACATTTTGTTTGATTTGAGAAATGAAAAAGAGAAATTTCATAGATTTAGAAGACGTTTGTTTCATGATATACTTTTTGATATGACCACAGAAACAAGAGGCTAATTATTTTGCAGACATAAATTTTCTAGGACCCAATCCCAGAATTTCTAAGTTTTGCATCTTCTTCTTTGCGCTAATCACTCTTTCACTCTCAAATCTCAACCATCACTTTAATTAAGTCTAAAGTCTCGCAAAAGTCATTGGCATGGAAAAAAGAAGAAGCATACATTGTTTTTCCAACAAGAAAGAGAGGCATCCACCACTTGAATAATAAGTCATAGCTTTTAACCTCTCCCTTACAATTATACTTAATGATCAACGTAGAGAAATTTATCTACATTGCCTTTAGATCCTGGTCGTAGCCATGATCCTGTACCAATTTGTTCTTGTCATGGCACAAAACCACGTCAACTCCAAGAAATAGTGTTCATGAGGTTTGGATTGGAAATTGAAGTTCACCACCTACTCCCAAACTACTCACCATCTATAGATCTAATCTACTCATGATTTGTGTCAAAATATAATATAAAAACAATATGATCGAGATTTTTTTTCCTTTAATGGCACTGATTTGGGTATGATTTTCCTCAAAATAACACTATTTTGCACTTTATTTCCCTCGATAACATTGATTTGTGCTATGGTGAGAATTTGGTTATAAAAAACTGAATTCTCACCTTTATTTTTTATTTGCGGAAAAGATGCTTTTAAAATTTGGTTTTCAGGAAATTGAATTTTAAGAGTATTTTTTTATGGTGATAATGAACAGGAACAGAAAAATGTCGTTTGGAGATGAGTGAAAAATATAATTTCAAACTTTTAGTTAATTTTCAATTTTAACATATTAATGTTGATTCAAAAATTAATTATATGATAATTGAATGTTCTTGAAAATTAGTTACTTACCTATGCGAAGAATTTTGGAAAAAGTCAAAATTAAATTTTTCAAAAACACACTCTTGTTTATTATCATAAAAAAATACTCTCATAATTTATTCGAAAACCAAATAGAATCCAACATTTTTCTCACATAAAGGGAGAATCGATTCTCCTTCTACCTTCAAAAGCCACATAATCGATTCTCCCAAATCACTTCTATAGAAAATTGATTCTGCATCTTTTGGAAAAATGTAAAATCAATTATGCACCATCCAACCATATGGAAAATCAATTCTACAGCATATACAAAGATAGGAAAATCGATTCTACAGCATGTACAAAGATAAGAAAATCGATTCTACAGCATCTACAATGATAGGAAAATCGATTTTGAAAAAAAATGGAGACAAACCAGTGAGTTTCATCTTGCTCAAACAAGTTCTCTCTCGTTTTCTTGTTCTGGGCACAACACAACAATCAAACATAATCTCATTTATAACAAACACAACTTCTTTCACATTCACGGATCTACCATTTTGGTCAAGATTCTTCTGCAATGGGTAGCACTGGACACTCTAATGAAAAGAAAAGTCATTGACTCAGAACTGCACCACAGTAAACTCATTCCAAAGTAAAATGCTATGTGTATGAATGGTCTTTGCTACCTTCTCACTTTTGTGAGGAGGAGAAAAACTTCCCACTCCGCTTTTCCATCTGCGCCCCCGCATTCAAATAAACCGATCCAAACATAATTTCACCCGCTCGCCCCTCCCTCCTCCTTGGTCACACCTGGAAACCAAGAGTGCCTAAAAGATTTTTTTTTTTATAAATAAAAAATAAAGGCGAGAATTTGATTTTTTTGAAAATAAAATCTTTACTTGGGACAAATGAGTGTTGTTAAGGAAAATAAAGTTGAAATGATGCTATTGAGAAAAATAATACCCAATGCTATTGAGAGAGAAAAAAAAGAAGAAGTCTATGAACGACTTATGTTCATCATTACATTACACAACATGAGTGATGTTTCAATGATTTATGGGTTTGTGTTAGCTAACTATTTTTTTTGTTATTAAACTAATTCAGAAATGGTGTCATTGATAGTCTTTTTCTTCTTCTAAGATACTAGATATTTCAATATTTAAAATTAATCACTGAATTAGTAGAAAGAGTTAGTAGTCCCCACAACAATTACTGAATTTTAATCATTTCTAAACTTTAGTTAGTGCTAAAGTAGCCAAAGGATTGGGTCAATAATATACGCTAGCCACTGACAAATACAGAGTAAATAATGATGGTGTGGCTAACATATAAAAAATGCATTTGTTTTTCAAAGTAAAGAAACTAGACACGCATCTTTTGTAGTTTTTGGGGTGTTTTGTTGAGATTATAGGTAAAAAAACTCAAATATGTTCCCCTCTTTGTTTGATAAACTAAATTCGTATTCCACTAAGCACATTCCAAATTCGCTAACCAAAAAGTAAGTTCTGATTAATGCTTCTTATAGAGATATTTTCAATGGAGGCATTAGCCAAACCCAAACTGATGCATATATTCTCATTGTTGGACTATTCTCTGTGAACAAGGTCCATTATTTTTGTCAATTTTAAAGTTAAAATGTGCGTTTCTTCTTTCTTCCGTTTATATTATCATTGACATTATGATGAAAAGAAAGAGGGGGTTCAACAAGAGGATTTTACTTTTTTTCTGAGTTAAATGCTTTAAGTTTTTTTAATAAGAGATAAAGCATTTTGTCGTCATGCCATGTCCCCAATAATTTGAACCAAAAAACATGTCAATATTCTTAATACCCAGTATGTAATTATTTTAATATTTGTAGGAATTAAAAAACATATTTAAACATTACATTAAAACTGATTGATTATTATTATTATTATATTTGTACTGCCTCTATCAATTTATTTAAATTTTTTATATCAATCATTTTAACATTAACATAATTTATATTTTTTCATATTATTTAACTATCATAATATTTATCATTATTAGCAAAAAATTACAATAGACGATTAAATATAATTTTTCCTTTACCTACACAATTATTTATTAATATTAACTTTTAGTTGTTGGGAATAAGTGACGAATCAGCTTAAAAATAAATTTGTAAAACAAGTGAAGTTGAAAAAAAATTACACTCTAAATTGAGTTATATAATTTCGTGTGTAAATAATAAATTTTGAAAATAGAAAACCTTTTAAAAAAAAAACGAAGATCTAACATATGTGTAAACCTGGAACTTTTCATTGTTAAAGATGTAAATAACCTCAGACCTCGTACCATTCTCCCATTTTGTAAAAAAGAAATAACAAGTTGACAACACAAAAAATTTATAGTAGTTGACAATTCTTTTAATATATAATTTCTCTCTACAATAGTACATTGAAATGATTTTTTTTTGTTTGAGCCTCCACAATTAAAATATTATTTATTTATTTTTATTTATAAATATATTACAATATTATTTTAACTTTTACATGTCATTTTTTACAATATTATTATAAAATTAACAATCTTATTGATGATGTCATCATAACATCATAATAATGTTATCATTAAAGAGTCGATGAAGAAAAAAAACGAAAACCAATTTAATTAGGACAAAACACTCTATATTATGCGGAATAGCAATTTAATTAAGTCAATAATTAAATTATAATTATTTTATTTTTTTAAAAAAATCCAAACCAAATTTTCAGTTAAGCCTTTTCACTAGTGATGGAAAATGTTAAACTTTTTTACAATTTTTTTTTTTCAAACCAAACCTGAAGAAGCATTAATTGGTGATTGGTTTAAGAAAGAGGAACTGAAAAAACTAAACTAATTTTGAACATCAATGAATGAGAGGAGTTAATAGAAGCATAGCATACTGAATGCGTCGGTAACTGGTAAGAAACGTGGTGGTGGAGAGAAAGGGAATTTCTCCTCCTCTTGTTTTTCTTTCTTATTGCTGCTACCGCTTTATTTCGTTGTCTCCTTCTCTCAACAAACAAACAAACAAACCCCCTTACACCTTTCTTCTTATTCTCCTTCTTCTCTGCAATTCTCTCACCTTCCGTTTTTTCGATCCTCACTCAAACGCCGCCGTTTCCTCTCCGATTCCTAAACTCTCCTTTACAAATTCCATATTCTCACCTTCATTTCCCTCCCTCTGTCAGAATCTTGTTCACGATCATACGCTTTCTCCGTCTTTTCTTTTCGGTATGCACTCGCCTCATCCTTCCTTCTCGTCGTTTTTTCTATTCCTCTTTATTTGCTTCTGATGCATCTTCAAGCCGATTTTTCAGTATTCCGCGTTTGTGCGTTGTTTTGTTTCTGCCACGTGTTTGTCTTTTTTATGATGCTGCTGATCCTCAGATTGTTCGTTAGGGTTGAGGTTTTTGAACTTCCCTTGGGAAATTATACGGTTTAACGATTTTTTTTTTTAATTTGACTTGTTTTTTCTGGTTTTTTGTGTTTCGCGTTTCCCTGGCTTGCGTGACAGAAGCATATCAAGTGTCTGGTGAGGTTGGTAGAAACATCGTGAGTTCATCGTAACATTTATATGTGATGTATCTATATCCACTCCTTGTAGTATATGTAAAAGTAAAAATGAAGAAAAAAATGTATATTCTCGAATGTGGTGAGATGACATAGCTATTATCTTTGGAAGCCGTGTGATTATGAACCTCTCGTTAAAGAATCTTATCGTGGTAGTAGATTTTTTCGTTGTTTATGGTTCATGGCTGCTGCATTTAGTTATGTTGAACCTATTTGAAGTGCTGCGGGTTACCCTGTTTGGATGAACTTCTTTACAATCACTTATATGAGAAGAAAAAATACATTGGGTTTCTCTCTAAAATTGACATATGTACTTAACTTTCATAGAAGTTCTCTCATCCAACTTGTCATAAAGTCGAGGTGCATAAATTGATCTTATGGGAGAAGTTTAATTCTTTTCACTTTCTTTTTTTCTTCTTGTACAAGTGCTTATGGAGATGATAATCCAATCTGGGCCTAAATCACCCTTTATGTCTGTTTTGGCTGCTTGATGATGGATAGACATCGCAGAAAGCTTTCTCGCTAAATATCTCTTCATAGAAGAAGGGATAAAACGATGAATCATTGATATTTGCTTGTAGCACATGATGTACGCCGTTTTACTTGCATTTGCTTATGTCCCGATTTTTAGTTACGACTTCCTCCCTTGCCTTGTGTAAGAATGGAAAAAACTTCTCCCGCTGTGTTTTTCTCATGTTTTGTTGTCTTTATAGTCATCAGGCGCGCCGTTCCTATCTTATAGTATAATGGTTTTATCTATATACTTTTCTATTTTTTACATTTTGATATTTGTCTTTGCAACTTAAACTAACATGCTGAATAGTAATTGTTTGTTGATGATTACAGTTTTATATATCGGATGCTTTGTCAGATATTGTTGGTCTGCTTTTTGTCTGACTTCCTTAGAATCGATTAGGTTCTGATGGTTTTTGTTTTGCAGGTTTCTTGGTGCTATTGGTGTATTCTACATTATTATTTCTACATGTTCGGGTGAGATGCACTTCCATTGGAAATTCTCCTTCATTGCCTCTCTTTTCCACCTTCTTTAATAATAATTAATCCTTCATAGAACCTTTAAAATAATGTTTATTTATACACACTAGCACACACTTATACCTGTGGGTTTAAACTTTAAATTTGTTATTACTTTTATTATTATTATCATTATATTTAGGCAAAACATTGGTTTTGCCTTTGCAATGTGCAGGTTACAGAAGGGGGTGAGTTCTTGATTTGGTATATTCCATTACATTGTCTGAATTGCAGATGGTGTTATAGGTCCTTTTCAATCTTGGATTAATGGGGAGACTATAGAACTGATGAGTGACAACTTTGGCATTTTCAATATACTCAGGACATATTAGCATTATATGCCGCAGTTATGGAGCGCTGTATGCCAACTTTCATATAGGAAGAAGGTATATTGTGCCAAAGAATATCAGTTAGGAAGAAATGTGTAGGCCTTGTACAGCTACATCGTGTCCTTTTAGGTCATGGTCATCCTTCTTCTGGGATTGTTTGGTTGTTTAGCGTGAAATGCCCTATCTATTGTTCTGAGGATATTGTGGCAATACTAATAGACTGGTCACATCCATTGTTTAGCGATGCAAGCTGTCACTGTGAGCTGTTACAGGAAATTTAGGGAGGATCGAACTTTTCATATACCATTGTTATTGTTCTAATTGGTGCTCTCTGAGGTGCTAAAGTATGGATGTCAGTAAACCTCAGTACTATCTGCCCATAACTTCTAAAATTTCTTGTCGAATGCTTGTTCTCTTAATATGGAATCTGCAATGGAAGTGGTTCTGTTTAGTGGGGATGATATAATGAGTAAAGAAGTACAAATTTCATAGAGCACTCACAACACATTAACATGCATTATGGAGACTGCAATGTTGAACCAGTAGGGCATACCATAGATGGAGGAGGCTTCTATAGTGATATGTATACTCTCTTAATTGACATAGACTGCCCTCTGTCAGTTCAGCTTTCTAGTTCTGGGAAAAGTTGGTTTCTCCAATAATGCAACAATTCATGGTTGGGATTGGTGTAATACTGGACAAATCTTTATTTTGACGGGAACCTATGAGTTCGTTGACATGGAAGCCGTTTGATAGGCATGAGTTGGTTACATCATCTTCACTCATGATTATAAATGTTCTGGATTTATATGAAAGTAATGTCAAGGTGTTGATAGCCTAATAAGATTGCAGGCACTCTTCCTTTTGCTTCACCTAGTTAAGGGCAATGGAAAATGTTTTACTTCCATGTTAAAGCCTGCACATCCTAATTTTTAGATGTCATGCTTTACTGGGCAATGGATGGTCTTAACCAGAGAAACAATTGAGTTTGGTTAGAATTGGATATAGCAAGGAGTTTCAATTGTTAATACTATTTTTGGTAAACAAAAAACTTCTATGCGGAGATAGCCCGTACTACTGTCTTTGAAGCTTTTGTACTTATTTGAAAATTTCCATTTTTTTTATTGAAAGCCCCAATATACCCCAAGATATAGCTTGAAAGATGAACATAAAATAGCATGTAGAATATTAGTTAACAGTGAAATCTTCACACTTTGAAGGACTGATTCTCTGTTTTGATGTTTCGATATAATTTAGTGTTTGGATTCTAAAGAAATCTGAAACTAAATTTTAAAATTATGTGAGACCTCTTATTTGAAAATTTCCATTTTTTTTTATACAAAGCCCCAATATACCCCAAGATATAGCTTGAAAGATGAATATAAAATATCATGTAGAATATTAGTTAACAGTGAAATCTTCACACTTTGAAAGCATAATGACTGATTCTCTGTTTTGATGTTTCGATATAATTTAGTGTTTGGATTCTAAAGAAATCTGAAACTAAAGTTTAAAATTAAGTGTGGCCTGTCTAATATATTATTTTCTGATGTTTGACGTCTTCAATAATTAACAGTTTAATAATATTTCTCCATTGAGTTTTTATCATCTTTGCAGTGTAGTGTTTTTGGATTTGTCTGTGTTAGCAAGAGCTTATAATAATAAAAAATGCTCAAGACAGAGCTTTCCACTAAAAAGCTATTTTTTTGTAGAATAGAATTAAGCATAACCAAACATGTGAGATCACTGATTTATACAATCATAATATGCAAGTTGATATTCAGTTTCCAAGCTCTTTTAAACAAGTTTATTTGATTTATCATGGTTTATTAAAGGTAACAAATTTTGTGATGCTTTTTCTGGTTTTCCTGAGGAAGCTTGGTTTTGATTCTTTTGAATTTCTGTTTATAAATGAATGAATATATATTTTCTATTTAATATAATATCAATTAATGCTAAAGTTTACAGTTTTGCCAATATAATATTCTCTTCAGTGATATTTCTCGTTGTAAAAGTACTGTCTAGTAGTAAACGTTTTTTATCGGATTGTTTTATATGTTTTCATCAATGATTTCCTCTACCTTTCTGCTAAGGTTTTAGTCATACATCTCTCTGTGTTTCTCTCTTTCTTTCTCCTTCGAAAAAATATTATTTTTTGTTCTTCAAGCAAATTTCACTCTAAATTGCTTTGTATGTTTTTCCCAAGAAAAGAGGTTGTGGAGTGAAATATTCTGTGTTTTTTTTTTAGTTACTGTGATTTATTTAATTTTGTTTATGTTTCTTTGGTCTTGTCTTGTTTACTGTTTAGAGGGCATAGATAGGAGTATTTCCTTATGTGCTCAATGCCTGTGTATTGTTGATAATTATTTCAAAGTGCAGGAAGAGATTAGAAAATGCTAACACCTTCTAACACTTGCTAAACCTTACCCAGGTAATATCTGATTTGTTAGTCATCCTACTTTTTAATCCTTCCTCTTTTTATCTAGTCTATCCTAACTCTTTCTGACATTCATGAGGATCCATCGTCTAATTTAAATCTCAGCTGTCATTTTTTTTCTCTTGTGTTTATTTTTTTTTTGCGTCCTCTTTGTTTTCTGCCTCAGACTAGAAGGTGCTCCTTCTGTATCAGTGGATAGAGGCATGGGTGGCTTCAAGTGAGTGAACATTTTTGGGGCAGTTGATTCACGGTTAAGGATACCATGAGTATCAAGTATTTAGTGTTTAGAGGCTAGTTCTTTAGATTGATTATGAATTCCTTCCTTCTCTCCTGAATTAATTGCTTGAGTTGTTTCTCTTCCTTTTGCCAAATTTGATTGGCCGTTATTTATGCTTCAATTTAAGCATATATATGGAATAGTTTTTTTTACTCAGGAAAATTAAATAGTTCAGCCGGGGGTCATTGTGTAAGGCTAGAATATATTGAATAGAAATGTCAAATTGATGGAATTTTTTTAAAGATTTGGAAGTGGATGTCAATTTGTTGTATTATTGTATATTCTGGAAGTGGAAAAGAAAAGGTTGGCCAGAAGTAACTGTAGTTACTACTAGTATTCTGATCATATACACATCTTATGTCATCTCTGGGTATTATTCTCATATTGTGCTGTCAGCAGTATTCTTCCTAGTCTTCCTGCCCATGACGCTCTACTTGCAGTTTGTGGTGACAACTACTAACTTTTACTTAAAAATAAAATAAAATCTGTGGGAGTTGTGATTTCTGACCATACCCTTTTTCACATATTCGTGTGCATGTGTGTCTCTTATGTCTTTTCTCCATTCCCCATCCCCTGTGCATGCAAATATCTCCTAGTGATCAAGAGCATGTTTGGTTTTACCAATAAGTCCAAAACCATGCCTGTGTTAAAAAAGACTACAACATAGTGCAATCATGTTTGACACAACTTCATGCAAAATTATTACCTCTGGTATAGGAAAAAAAACTTTGTATATGTTTGGACAAAAAGACATTGAAAATTTAGTATTATATCCTCCCATTTAATATTTTATTAAAAAATATTCACATCTTTTTCAGAAGTTACAAATTCCAAAGTGTTTTTGATTTACATTATCCTAAGAAAACGTAACTTACTCCAAAACAAAATTTTAACCAAAATAAAATTTGCAAACTCTAATCCAAAGATGTGCTGATAAATTAGGTTCACTTTCAACTATGCTTGATCAACATATCTTCTATTTACTTATGGTTCTACACGGAATGAGTTGTCATTATAAGTGTCTGCAGCATTGAATTTAGCATCTAGGCAAGTCTTTCAGTTATGCATTGGATTTACTTTAAATTATTAATTTCAATAGGTTTGTATTTGAAATATGTATGGTACACATTAATCGGAATAGTTATAATAACAGTTATACTTTTGTTTTATTATTATTGCATACACTACAGTCTTGTTAAAGCTTTGGTCTCTTGCAAATGTTGTTGTGATTTGGAAGCAGCTGTGTTTGATTGTTAAATTTTGTTTTTGATATTCAATTTCTCCAACTCTGATGCATCATGCTCTTTTGACTTGCAGGTAGTGAAAATTTGCAGATCTAACTCAACTACGGTATCTATTTTGACACCTATTCCAAGTGACAGTTATGGGTCATAGGCACGTATATAACACATCTCCATTGTTCGAGGGTGAGCCTGACCAGAACTGGAATCATATGCACATTGATCAACACTATGTGCACCTTGGTAATGTTATATACGCCTCTCTTTTGCTCGTATTTGGTTTCTTAGTCCGTTTTAGAAAAGAAAAACTAACCTAGTTGATTGCATCAGTACCATATTGCTTATTTAGACAGATCACTATTGCAGGTAGAACTAGCACTTCAGAGAATGGTTCTTTTATTTATCCTACGGACAATATGTCTATAGATAGCATTTCTTTCCCCTCTCATTGGAACTCTTCCACAAGGTCAAATGGATATGCATCCTCAGGTCTCAACCTTGATGTACCTCCTCATCAGCCAGATGCATCAGGCACTTCTAATGATCATTTTGTGCATTCGTCTAGTGCTGGAGCGTTCTTTACGGTGTCCGATAATCACGTACTCCAACCTTCTTCCAATTATGACAGACAGACATTTCATGTTGATAGTGGTTTTGTTGATCTTACAATGGGAAGTGGTCAAGGGCCTCACAAGCGTAAGAGCCCTGGAATTTGTCCAGTCTATGAGAGAGGAAGTACAAGTAGATACTTCAATGCTGGAAGTTCAACTGATGTTCCTATACCTTCGGAATTATGGCAGGAGAAGCCAAATATTGATTCTCAATATATTCCCTGGGATCATTTTACTATGACACCAACATTCAGAGGTACTGGCCTTTCAATAAAGGGTGAGGGTTCTTTGCGGAATGTGAGGAGCCGCCCTGCACTTGATTTGGATTCCAATCCATCTAGAACCCATTTATCAACTAATCATTCACACAATTCGTACCCTACTCTCCCACCAGTAGACCATTCTAGTTTGGTGGATGTTTCTGGTCAGACTTCTGCTACATTGACAAGGGATTGGAGCCAAATGAACATATCTCCAGCTAATGGAAGGGTTTTATTACCAGGTTAGTTTCCCGTTGATGAATATTAGTATCAATACATACACATTCCATTCTCTTTGCCTTTATATTTAAAAAAGCTGACTTGGAATGCAGATACAAGTGCTTTTGGTCTTGACACAAGTCATTTCCTTGGTGGAAGTGGTGCTACTGTTAGCAATGCTTCTGTAGATGTTGGGTGCTTCCATCATGATTTTGGTTCAAGCAGAAATCCTGCTCCTCCTCTAAGTTTTCAAAATAATCAAACTCAGACTGCTAGGGGAATTCAAAGCAACTATTCTCAGAGATCCACTCCAACAATTAGGGCTTCTTCAAGCTTGCGCATGGGACATGTGACATCTTTGGATGAAGGATTGCCTATGGTAGCTGAAAGTTACTCTTCTAGACATCCAAGGCCATTGAGCACCCATGGCTGGCGGAATGGTGATAGAAATGGGAGATCAAGAATTTCAAGTCAAAGATATCGTTCGTTGACGGAGGAGAGTGGTCTCGCTGAACGATTTGCCTCGGAGGTATCTTTTGCCAGTATCTCAAGGAACTCCTTTTCTTGTGTCAGTATTAATGGAAAAATATACCTGTATAATATCTGGAATTTTGACGACATGTTTATGCTTGTGCATCAATGTTGGAGATCTATATATGATAAAATTATAAGTAAATTACATTAGGTTATGTAGGATTGAGTTAAGTCTGAAATCCACTTTTAAGATGATATAAGAGAGAGGTTTGTTATTATTCGGGTGATATTGAACCACCTATAAATATTTATTTCTACGCTCCAATGTTCACTCTTCAAGATGGTGGTGTGTTGGAGAATTAATATGGATTAAAGATATTAATAAATTATAGTATATAGGTAGAGACAATTCTTACCTTATGAACTGATTTGTTGAGTTTGAATTAAACCTAAATCCATTTTCTATGAACCAATGTTAACCTTAAATAAGGATGTTTGGTTTATTTGCAAATCTAAGTTTAATATATTCCTTTGAACTAGTTGCAGTACTTATTCATTGGAACAGCGAAATTGTTCCTTCTGGCATTTACTAGTACTGGCTGACTCATTTTTTTTCTTGTACTTTTTGTTGGCTTTCAGGGTATCTTGGTTGTTGAGCGTGGATCGGTGTATGCTTCCAGGAATATGCTTGATCAGCACCGAGAAATGAGAATGGACATAGATAACATGAGTTACGAGGTAATTATAAATTTATTACAGGTTTTTTGTGTTACAATTAATATTATGTATTCTCAAAATTTCTAATTATTTTTTGATTGGTTTGAACAGGACCTACTTGCACTAGGTGAAAGGATTGGCAGTGTGAACACAGGGGTCTCTGAGGATTTGTTTTCCAAATGTTTGACGGAAACAATATATTGTTCATCTGAGCAAAGTCAAGACGAAGGAAACTGTGTAATATGTCTGGTATGTTTTTATTATCCCATTCATGGTAAATATTTTACGTGTTTTTGGATAAACAATAATGGGATGCTCACGAATTTTACTGAAAATTGCAGGAAGATTACAAGAACATGGATGATGTTGGAACACTTAAAACTTGTGGACATGACTACCATGTGAACTGCATTAAAAAGTGGTTATCTATGAAGAAATTATGCCCTATCTGCAAAGCATCTGCTTTGGCTGAGGATACAAGGGATAAATAAGTTGTAGTGTAGTATAATTAATATCCTTGTATATATATTTCCAGACATCCCTCCAGATGGAGGAAACAACCTTGCATTTGGAAATGTTGTAAGATGAATGCTACTTTATGTCATTGGATTTGTTTTCGGCTTCGATCTCAATTACACGAAGCCTTGAAATTGTTTTATTAATTTACTCATGTTTGATTGGTGAAAATGTTTAGTTTTTCTATTTTTATAAATAATTATAATAATTTTAACATGGTTTTTTCCTTTTCTTTATTTAAAATAATGTCTTTTTTATAATTTTATCTAGAAATCTTCAAAAGTAGGCAAGATTAAATCAATGCGATAATTATACAATTGTTTGGAAAAGTGGAAATGTTTTTTATTCATAATTGAACGTTTAAATAACAAAGGGGAGTGTCAGATATGAAATATATAAGTAGATTTGATTATATTAATGGGAACTTATATTTCATCATCTTCATATGTTAATACTAGTTTTTTTTTCACTCAATTCAGATCCGTCTTTTTCTTATAATCATTACTCGTGCTAAGATAAAAATGTAGTTCATTTACATGAATATACAATAGGGTGAAATCTTAAGTGTCTGAAACTTATATTTATATTTGAGTCTCATACAACTACACTGATTTTATTTAACAAGAGAAGTTGTTTATTTATTATTCGATAAAAGGGAGGGTCTATATAGACCATTACATATTAAAATGGCATGAAAAAAATATACCACAAAATAAGGATTATAGGAGGTAGGAGGGTTGATAAACCAGATACATAATCCTAGGTCATGATTAGGGAGGGAAGCCATTTTATTAACGTCGAAGTTACCTTCCCCAAGCGTGGGGACAAACGAACAAAGCCCATTAAGTAAAGATCCACCTGGATATGCCTGTTTCTTCCTGTACCTCCGTATCTTCTTCTGCCACCTCCATACACAACATGAAAATACATTTTTGTCTTTCTTGTATCACCCCATAGAGTAGTTTCTGGATTATATAATTCGGAAATTCATTTGAAAAAAGACTTCTGGATTACATAATCCGGAAGTTAAATAAGACTTCCGGATCGGAGAATAATCATGCATCTGAAAAATGGCTTTTGGATTATGTAATCCGGTAGCTAATTACAAATTTGAAAAATGACTTCCGGATTACGTAATCCGAAATATTATAAAGGGGTATTTTTGAAAATTTAAAAACTTATGAAGGTGAGAGAAGAATGTATGGAGGTGCAGGAAGAAACAGGTCCCTGGATATGCCTGATAATAAAAGCAAAAAAAAATAGCATAGGTATCCAAGTTGTGTGTGAGATGTAGCTGTGATCGAATTGGGAATAACTGTAAAGAAGTGGGAATACTTGAAAGTTCCGCTTGTAACCAAAATCCTGAGTTGTCTTAACACTCCACCATGTTAAACTTTAAGCAACCCATTGTTGGTGCAGCCTAAGAGATAAGTTCAGAACTTGCCTCTTGCGATTTGTACTTCATCTCAGTGGTGTGTTATTAAACATAAACATGTATACGGACACAGATAACATATAGATATGAATATAGAGATATGATTCAATTAAAAATTACAGAATATGGGATATAATAAAATAAAAATAAAAATAATATATATATATATAACTAATATACTTTGTAATGTAAAAAAATAAAAGAAATATTTATAAAAAAAAGTTTAACAAAAGTAATTTATGTAAACTACTTTATTTTTTATTTGTTCATCATAGTTGAAAAATACAATTTTTAATTTTAGTTCATCAAGAAATAAGTTAATAATTTTAAGAATTTGATTGTAATATCTTATAATTTAGTTTTATCTTAATAATCTCTTCTTTGTATTTTGAAGAGTTTTTTTGAAAAAAAGTTTATTTAGGTATTTTTACATCCAGATAATCCAAGTATCTCTTAAATTTTTTTATTGGATAAGTTCCACACGTCTTGATGCGGGACAAGTTTTTGAAAATCTTCATTTAACCATTTATGATTATAATACCTATAACATTAAAAATATATAAACATAAATTCACATAATATTATAAATTTATGATATTTTAAATAATATGAACACACTAAAATATAGTTATAAAATAATTCAATTACATAATGTATTACCTAGGATTTAAAGAATGAACAAGACACTTTTAATGTCCTAACAATAAAGTTTTTAATAAAGATAGAATTATCAATAATATCTAATATAGAAGCACATTGATAAATATCATTATTTATTTCTGCATAAATATTGTTTGCTTCAGACATATTTTTTCAATGCAAGATTGAAGAAAATTTTATTTCTACGGGCATATTCACTCCCTTACATCCAACTTCATGTAGATAAAAAAAACATACAACTTCATTATTAATTATAATTTGTACTTCATTATTAACAATAAAATTTGTGTCCTTTATCTCACCAAATTCATCTATTGACTCCAAAAACATTGGTCCACTCTCATTGATAGCTATAACATTTATAAATGGTCTTCTTTGAGCATCACTCCATCCATCATTAACAATTGTCACACCTTTCTGATTCCATGAGTTTAATAGGTTGGAGAAGGTTTTGTTCATGACTTCTTTCTTTTTAAAGTAAAAGACCTCTCAAATTATTCTATATTGGTGGTACATATTGACTAAGATTAGAAGTATTAGTTGCATAAATAAATACATTTTATAACAAGAACTTCTTGTTAAATGAGATGACAATCCTAAGAAATAAAACACAATTTTACAATCAAGAGTTTTTCTCGCTTAAATATTGAAAGCAACTTGTAAAAAACCTTTGAATTTTTTTGTTAACATCATTGTTTATCTAATTTGCTTCAACGGAAACAAGTGGTAGAGAAGCTTTTTTTTTCATTGAATTTTCTATTTTCAGTATTGTTTCATTGTCTACCTTTTTAAACTCAACAAATTGTAACGGGTCACGTTTAGATAAATTCTAACTCTTTTAATATTTTTTAACAAATAAGCTCTTAAATATAATAAAAAATTTCTCACATTATATTTGATCATATGACTATCAAGAATGTTTTTTAACTTTGAAATATACCTTACAAATTTTTTGTTTTATTTTCTTGTTTGGTAGGTATATTTATCTTAATGTTATATAACAAAATAAATTAAATAAAAAAAGTACTTATATATATTAATAGAAATTAATTTATGAAAATAAAAATAAAACATGTAAACAAATTAAAAAATAATTATAGTATAATACATTATATATTTTTTAAATAACTTTTAATTATTATGCTATTTAAGGTTATTTTATATTTTAAATTTTAGGATGATTATTCTAAAAAATATTATTTTGATGTCCTACCCATGATATGAAGTAAATTGCATTAAAGAATTTTAGTTTTACAATTGGTACACTTAAAAAAAAAGGATATTTATGATCAAACACAAATGAGAAGAGATATATCATATCTTTAAAAAAAAAAAAGCACCCATTCCAATAGCAGAAAGCAGAAACTCGTCGCGCTGGTGTATTATGTTATTTAAGGTTATTTTATATTTTTAATTTTAATATAATTATTGTAAAAAATATTATCTTTAATATTTATTTATTTTTTAAGTAAAAGTTTATTTTATCTTTTATTTCTTTAATATTTATTATATATTTTATGTTCGTAATTTATAAGTAAAATAAAATAAAATTCTGGTATTTATTCAAATTATAAAAAAAACATAAAAATATTAAGTTGAAAAAATATAAACTAAATATAAAAATATAAAGGTTTTTAAATTTAAAATAACCACGTGCATTTCACATTTAATATGGCAGTGTGCTTTGTAGTAAAGTTGCTTTTGCAGTTGTTTTATAGTAACGTGCCTTTTGCAGTGCTTTTTCAATCTCAAAGTGCCATTTCTCAAACTTCTCCTTTTATGATGTCAACTCAACGACACAATGTTTATGATATTGCATCTCAACACAGCAGTGGTGCAGAATTTCCCTATTTCAATTTTTTTATATAACATTTTTTTTTCTTCTCTCTTTTATAATTTTTATGTAATTTATAGAATGTATATGCACTTGATTTTCCTCTTGTGTCTTTTTATCACAATTTGTTTTGTCTACAAACTTAGCAACTAGCCTTGTCATACAAGGCTTCATCTACTCTTTTTTTTATCAGCAAAGAATAAATGAAATAAAATGAGACATTTAAGGGGTGTCTCAACCCTTATACAAAACTCCAAAACAGGTTTCCTAGAACCCTACCAACTAAGGATCCAACAAACATTGTACTACCTATCAAGCTAAAATCCCATTCAAAGGTAAATAAACCCAACAAATACAGTTATATCACCCCACCAGAGAGGTCACACCCTCAAACAAGAGCATACATCCAACAACTAAACAAGGTCTTTGTCATCAAGCTGGAGGACCTTACCCAAGAGACAAACTCAACAAACCAATACAATACACACCATTCAACAACTAAGTCATAATTATGAACCGACTAAGTTGTACCAAAAACCCAATTGCTAACAATGACAGACCGATCCTTATAAGAAAGAAACATAAGCCAAAAAACTTTTGCCACATTCAAACACCGTAAAAAATCCAGCACCAAACCAAAAAGCATACAGCAAAAACACTTTCTTTACTGCAGCACAGAACAAAGTCATCAATCCGACCCTGTCAAAAAGGAATGAC
>Ga0123342_1005372_pt1 | contig 18614 bp, 9 predicted proteins | sample Turbeawhitnodule_FD_89960 | JGI IMG/M metagenome (GOLD analysis project Ga0123342, IMG submission 89960) | Root nodule microbial communities of legume samples collected from Mexico - Turtle bean Mexico white nodule | ecosystem: Host-associated > Plants > Roots > Nodule | place: Mexico: Nepantla...
AATAAAATCTCATTCTCCATTTAATCTATTGCATTGTGACATTTGGGGTCCTCATAAAACCCCAACTCATTTTGGAAAACGTTTTTTTCTCACTATAGTCGATGACTATACTAGATGTACTTGTTTATTTCTTATGAATCACAAGTATGAAACCCAACATCTCTTAGAATCATTCATTACTTTTGCACAAAATCAATTTCAGGCATCTATTAAAACCATCCGTGTTGACAACGGATTGATATTTATTTCTATGCGTAATTTTTTTCTAAAAAAAAGTATTGAATGTCAACGCACTTGTGTCTACACTCCTCAACAAAATGGAGTAGTAGAACGCAAACATAGACACATTTTGAACACAGCACGAGCCCACCTATTTCAGTCCCATTTACCATTAGAATTTTGGGGGGAATGCGTTTTAACGCCACATATATCATTAATTGCTTGCCAACACCTTTACTAAAAAATAAATCACCTTTTGAGATGCTATATAATCGTCCACCTTCACTTTCTCACTTAAAAACTTTTGGTTGCCTCTGTTATGCAACTGTTGATTCACCTAAGCAAAAATTTGATACGCGCGCTCGACAGTGCATATTCATTGGTTATCCTCTCAATAAAAAAACATACAAATTATTTGATATAGATGAAGGCACTTTTTTTACAAGTCGAGATGTCATCTTCCATGAAAGTGTTTTCCCATTCTGCCAACATTCCCAAACGCAATCCTCCTCTCCATTACAAAGTATTTTGCCCACTATTGACATTGACTTACCCACTCCTGTCCAACATTCACTCAATCAACATTCTTCTCTTACTCATCACAATGCACCTGAACCTCCATCAAACCAACCTTCTTCTCCTACTCGTCACAATGCACCTAAACCTCCATCAAACCAACCTTCTTCTCCTACTCGTCATAATGCACCTGAACCTCCAGCAGACCAACCTTCTTCTCCCACTTCAAAAAGTCTAGCACCTATTACCAAACCTTCTCCAACCGACCTTCCTGTTCAACGATCCACTCGCACATCAACCCCACCTTCCTGGCTTCAAGACTACGTAACGGGATCCCAAGCCAATCATTCGACCACTGCCCAAGATTGGTCGAATGGAACCAGGTATCCTATGCATCATTTTCTTTCTAATTCACGATTTTCTTCTACACATAGTGCATATCTTGTTAACATCACAGCCGCCAAAGAACCTCACACTTATGCTCAAGCTATCCTTTCCAAATTGGCAAAAAGCAATGGACGAAGAGCTTTCCGCCTTGCAGCTAAATCAAACGTGGACCTTGACACCGTTACCCGTTGGGCAGAAACCCATCGGATGCAAATGGGTCTATAAAATAAAGTACAACTCAGATGGCAACGTCGACAGATATAAGGCGCGCCTAGTCGCAAAGGGGTACACTAAGATTGAAGGTGTCGACTATTTTGAAACATTTTCACCAACAACAAAATTAACAACTTTGAGGTGTCTCATCACCATTGCAGCAGCCAGAAATTTGTTTACTCACCAACTAGATGTACAAAATGCCTTCTTACATGGCACATTGCATGAAATTATTTACATGGACTTGCCACCCGGACATCATCGACAGGGGAGAACATTGTATGTCGACTCAACAAATCCCTTTATGGTCTTAAACAGGCATCCCGGACATGGTTTTCAACATTTTCTCATGTGATTAAATCTGTAGGATTTCAACAATCCAAGACAGACTACACTCTATTCACAAGACAAAATAACTCATCATTTACTGCCTTTTTGATTTATGTGGATGATATTCTTTTGACAGGAAATGACTTGACAGAAATTCAGCGTGTTAAAGACTGTCTATTACAACAATTTCGCATTAAAGATCTTGGAGACTTAAAATATTTTATAGGGATTGAATTTTCCCGTTCCAAAGCTGGTATTTACATGTCACAAAGAAAATATGCGCTTGATATTTTGCAGGATACAAGACTCACAGGTGCTTGTCCAGACAAATTTCCAATGGAGCAATACCTAAAACTCACACCAGACGATAGAGAGTTATTAAAGGATCCAGTCAAATACAGACGACTCGTGGGACGACTGATATACCTCACGGTTACTCGGCCTGACTTAGCATTTTCGGTTCAGACTCTAAGTCAATATATACAGTCTCCACGGAAACCTCATTGGGATGTCGCAATTCGAGTCCTAAAGTATTTCACCGGGACAAGGATTGCTATTGCCATCCGAGAACAATCTGACATTGACAGCTTATTGCGACTCAAACTAGGGAGGTTGTCAGACAACTCGGAGATCAGTATCTGGGTATTGCATTTTTCTTGGTTCTTCTATTATCTCATGGAAGTAAAAAAAACAGACAAACGTATCAAGATCATCAGCGAAAGCATAATACCGCGCGATGGCCAATACTTGTTTGGAGATAGTTTGGTTGCGATATCTGTTACAGGATTTAAAGGTGCCATGTAACTTGCCAGCTCAACTTTTCTGTGACAATCAAGCGGCATTACATATAGCAACAAACCCAGTATTTCATGAATGCACAAAACACATTGAGATAGACTACCACATTGTGCGAGAAAAATTACAAGCCGGGACAAGGAACAATTTTTTACACTACGACACAAGTTGGGGGTTCATGATCTTCACCTCCCAACTTGAAGGAGAGTATTAAAGAAATAATAATTATCAAATTATACGCAATTATTGTATGCAATATTGTAAGATATTGAACGATATTGTACCCAATTATATGCAATCAATTTAATAATGATAGAATTCCATGATTAGTGGATCCCTACCTAATTAGATTGTAATTTGGAGAGAGAAAGTCTCCCTACACTAGTATATATTTCCTATACATGAAGGAAGTTATGTAAATATATACATAAGAGAATCAAAAACTTCTTTCTTATTACCATCTTCTTACATACCATTTTCTTATACTAGCGGCCATACTGTTAAGATTATGCACTCCAGAATAAGAAAGTCTTGTGCGGAGGCTGCCCTAAGATTGTGTAACACGCAACAGGATGCCCTCCTAGTAACCCTAATTTCACTTGAGAAAGAGCTCTCGTGAAGCAGGCAAGTTAACATAGATACAACCTATAAAAAGGGTGGTAAGAACCCTAGAAAAGGTAGGGTCCCCTCTATTTCAAACGGAGTCATTCTCTATCACCTGAAGGAAGCACAAAAACTACCAGAAAGAGGAGGAGTCGTCACCTACCTCTGAAGTCAACGGCGGCTGAGTCAACCCGCAAGAACATGTTCTAATCAAAACAAAATATTTCAAATTAAATTCTAATATCCACAAAACAAATTATTTTGTTTCTTTTAATTCATTCTCAATCTTTAGTTCCTGCTATTTATTTAAAAAACAGTTGGTTTTCAAAATCAAAATTGAAGTGTGAAATAAAAATAGTTTTTACTCTAGGTTTAAACTTTGGAAGCAATCAAAATTAAATTTGATAATAGAAAATAATAAAAAAGTACTTGTAAGAATAAAACAAAAATAAATTATTAATTTAGTAGATATATTATTGATTCACTAAATAATATAATTGTACCAAGATCATAAATTATCATCTTCAAATATTTATGAGGAACTCAACTATATTTATGAGGAATTCAACTTTGATAGTGATACAACTTTGTCAAATAATTTGTATTTTTGTTTTAACTGAATTCTTGAAAATAATGTTTTAATCCAAATAAACCATTTACATACATAAATAACTAAATTAAATTTTATTTTCTATTAATTTTAATGACAAAAAACATATTTATAATATTATTATTTTTATTATTCAAATACATTACATTATTCACAAACTTTTATAAAAAAAAATATTTTCTTTCACTTTTCAATCTTTCTCCTAAATTTATTAGTTTCCTCTTTCTCAAATTCTGTCCTAAATTCAAACCAAACATAAAAGTGAAAAATAAATTACTATTAAATGAAATGAAGAAGAAGAGAGTGAGAGAGCAGAAAACCCAGATGTGTTCAGACAGTGCAATTGTCGGTGCAAAATTTTTTAATTTTGAAAATAACATCAATCGAACATCAACAACTGTCTTATAATTCTTGTTGTATGTGGTGACCAATTCATCTTTTTATACAAAGTATAGGTATAATTACAAAAAAAAAAGTCCTAAACACATATAAGATAAAAATTATAATTTTGGGAAATTATACAACGAAACTTTTACGTATAAGTTAATAGTGTTTTATACAAAAATATTTCAGTTTTTTCCCAAAAAAACTTATGTATTTTTAATCTGTATTTCATTTATTTATTTAAAAAACATAATAAGAAGAGGAGAAATAAATAAATAAAAAAGAAACTGAGAAGATTGAGATGGTGGTATGATGGAAAAAGTTTAATTAAGTGACAACAACCATCATAAAAATATGGACAGTGGAGTTCGTGAATGATCCAAGTAAAGGGAAAGTAAAAATGGCGATTGGTTAGAAGAGAATAATGTGATGAATGTGGCAGCAATGGCAGCTCCTAAGAATCACGGGATCTGCTGCACCTCACTCACCCATTTTTTTCGTCTTCCTTTGTTTCCCAAAACAGCAGAATCTGTTTTTAGTTGTGAATTTGAGATGGGGTTTCAGGGATTAATTGTAATGGTGTAAATTCGGAACATCTTTATTGTCCTATTTGTTCATTTTTTATCTACTTTATCACCTCAACCAATCATTCTGCTTCTACCTCTGCCACCATCAGCTATGTGGGTCCTCCTCCTCAGTAGTACCCAAATGGCTACACTGCCAATTCTGTCATGCTTCATCAGCAGCCCTTGTATGCAAATGAGGGGGGAAGTGAAATTCATTTTTGCCACCACCCTATGTTCATCATCAAACTAAAAAAAACAATTAAAGAGAAACAAATTAATATTGTTTAACCGACAATCTTATTTTTCAGCATAGGAGAAGAGTTAGACTTTAATCCAATGAATCAGTGTGTGTTCATCCCTGGTGTCTAAAGTTGGCTCTTTGGCAGTTTACTTTACTACTCATCCCATCAGTAAGTGGACAACCCTGTGCAACAATGTTCACAATTATAGTTGTGCATGTTCTGATTTTCGTTTTAAAGTATGAAAAACAATGTATAGTCGTGTATATCCAACGTTACCTGAACATTCTCTTGCCAATGAAAGCACACTGGATTAGAGTTGCAATCAGTTTAATTGGTTGATTATTTTAAGTTTATTGCTCTGGAAAGAGAATGTTTGAACATAGAATGAATATTAAATGTTTGTGATGGAATATTGTTTTGGTTGCTTAACTTTTTCTTTTTTTACTCCTTTCTTTTATAAGAGACAGCATTACTATCTTCTACTTAGCCAAAGAAGAAGAAAAATGTAGGTTTAACCACTATTTCCTGATTTGTTTGAGCCAATCACATTCCCCTGGGCCAGAAATTTTGTGAGCCTTCAGGAACAGGCTGGCATTGACCAAGACTTTTTCGAGTTGATGATCTTTCTCGACCCTCACCCGGAGAAGATGTATTTCCCCTTGTCATATGTGCCGAAACTAATAGTATCCCCCTCACATGCAAATAACTCAAGCTGTCTTAGAGAAAAGCAATGATGTTGGTCCTTTCCAGGTAAAACTAGTTAGGCAGATTCTGTGGATTGATGATGTTCGTTATGAGTTCAGAGAGTTATATGGAATAGGAAGTTCAGCAACAGAAGATTTTGATGATAATGATAGTCGGAAGTAGTGTGTAATATGCATGACTTAACCCAAGGACACTGCTGTCTTGCCCTGCCGATATAATGGTATGATATCTTGTCAAAGCAACTTGTATGTGTTGTTGAATGTTCATGCTCAGTTTCAAGCAATAAATCTCAAGATGGTAGATTGATTCATGCACTCAATCTTATCATCATTCCATATCTGCAAAAAAGTTTGCAGTTAGAAAATGAATTCCTAGTTATACTTCTGAAAGACTATCATGGTTTTCTTGGTGATCTTTATATTATTACCTGAATAATTCTTTTCTTCCTCTGATCCTCTCCTGTCGCCTCACCCCCTCTTCAATATGGCTTCAAAGTTCGAATCTTGCTAGCTTTCATTGTTCATTAATTGATTGTTTCAAATTGTAGAACTCATTTATTTTTTGTCAAAATTACACCACGGACGAATTTGATATTTAGTGTTTCTTTTTCTTCTGATTTTCTGAAATTTAATAATTGTTCAGTAGGGATAACATCTGTTGTACTTTCCAGTGTATGTGCAGTGAGTGTGCCAAAACTTTGCGGTTTCAATGAAACAAGTGTCCTATATGCCGACAACCTATTGAGGAAGTTATAGAGATCAAGATAAACAATGACAATCTATGACACCATTTTGCCTTATGATATGAGAAGCTGAATTGCATGGTATTTTTTTTTCTTACTGTAAATTGAAGTCAATGATCTGTTTATAGTTCATATGTGTTTTTTTTGGTGAAAGTGCATCTGTAAGATGTTCAAAGAGAAAATAGATCTATGTGGTTTGGTTAGTAATGAATTGTTTGAAAATTATCAAAGGTTAAATTTAAATTTAGTCATCCGGTCGTCATCTTTCAGGGATTTAAAAGTTTAGAACTTCTGATCTTAAGTTCTTTTGCTGAAAATAGTTGGTTTATCCCATGAGTGTGACGTAGAGAGTATGAGTATAAAGAAAAAGAAAAGATTCAAGGTGTTGGATTCTTTGTTTTTCTTTTCACTTTTAAGAAGAAGAAGAAATGGTTAGTTAATATTGCTATACAAGGTACCTTTAAGGTAGATGCAAAATCAAAATCTTTGAAGCTTGGAGATGTTTTCAGACATGAGCTTTTGAACCAATGAAGATGTAAAAGTAAAACGGATGTAACAAGTTAGTTATGTTGTACTTCACTTTAAGATGGGTTCTCTGTTTAGCTTTCACACATTTATATAAAGAGAAAATTAGAGTTGATAATATGTTTAGTTATTCTCAAAAGTATGTTTATACATTAATTTTTTTGCTAAAAATCAGTTTTGTAAAAAGTAGAACTTAGGTTGCTTTTACCATTTTAATTTTAATTTAACCTCAAATTTACAAACTTTAACCCAAATATGCAAGAGACATTGTCAAAAGGAACTTATGGTAACATGAATATTATAAGCTTTAATTTAATTCATTCATTCAACATTTCAATAGTTAAAGGTGCGAACTAGGAAGCACGGTAAAAAGTCTTGTTTTCCAAAATTCCCAAGCAGGTGCACTCAGTTTAGAAAATGATAGCAAATGAAGATTTGAGCGTTTCAAGAAACTTATGGTTGTCGACATCATAATCATGTTCCTTGCCCACAATATTCATTATTGCGTGGTAAATGGCCTCTCTTGCAGTACACTCCTCAACCTTAGTTAAGTTAAGGTGGTGTATAAGGTTCCACCAGTTTGTCTCTAATTATCAAATTGTATTTGGGACTAATGGACAAATTAATATCAATGTTCCTTGAGTAAATAACAAACACAACCTAATTGCACTCATTTTGTTCACTGTATCAGTAATTCAGAAAATGGAGATTCAAAGCATAGTAGAATTGTGTCTGTGATAACAATTTTGACATGTGGCCAGATAAGATTTGATGAGAAATATTCCTTGGATATTGTTGTTAAACGTTAGAGGTTTTTGTTTGAAAAAACACGTGGTCTCCTAGGACATGCTATAAGTTATGAATGGGGACAAGGCAGGGAGGGTGAACAACACTTTACATATGCGATTAATTGACCTTTTCAGAGGTATGGTCCAGCAAAAGAGAAAAGTTAAAAAAACCAAGAAACCGGGTAAGGTACCACCATGCCATACATACCATCAGAAATTCATGAAAACTTCCCTACAATTTCAAGACACCGACTCAACACAGTTTGGCATCTTTTCCAATCTTTTACAAAGAAAGAACCAGAAAGTTAACATGGTCCAACACCTCACAAAATGCCTGAATATACATACACCCCAAGGAAAACAGATGCATATCTGTCTATATATTCATTTGTCCTTCTATTTATTTGTCTACCATTTTAGCATTTGCTTTTTCAGCAGCAATGTTTAATCATTTGGAATAATCCTAATAATTAAAGTGTATGTGCATTGCGTTGCATGATCTTTTCCCATTTTCCCACTTCCAAGCAAGTAGAAGAAAGGGTTGAACAGTACAAGAATCAAAACTTTCCCCTGTGGTCAAAGCCTCTCAACACCCAAACTCCATTATTATTTTCCCAATAACATATAATAAAATCTAAAGCTATAAAAAGAAGACCATGTGTGAGATGCAACTGCACCTGCCTCTACTCTTCTAGGTGAGGTTCAATAAATACTTCCTCCTCACCCCACTTCCTCTCAGTGAGCAAATTCGTATTCTCTCTGATCAATCACTGTCCAAACACCATGTGGTTCATCATGTGAAGCCTTCCACATAAATAGTAATGCCTTTGCATTGCATGGCTGCCCAAGTCATTCCCCAATGGATGCTTCCTCACAGAATCCTAAAACTCACATTCCAAATATAGATACCCCTATCAAACTCCCAAAAAATCACCCACCATGCTTCACTTATATAAAAGTTATGATATCATAGTTGTGCATGTCACAATCATGTTTCAATTTTGCTGAGTTTCTGGGTGGGATGGACTTGGTGGCCTTTGAGGTCAGAAAATTCTACAATATATATCCACCATGACCAAATATCAAACACTGATTAAATTAGCATGTAGATATGCTGTTCAAATTAAGCTCTTGTGCTTCTGGTGAAATAACAAGCTACTTACAATGTCACTAGTGAAAAAGTCCATGTCTTGTTACACAATTAAGCGTGATGTCTCTTTCTTTAAACAAGGTGAGGAAAACCAATTTGCTATGTTTCCTTTGTCACCACCATATTCATTCAAACACTCTTTGATTGATAAAGTGACATGTTCAAAGGGATAAAGGTAAAAAGCCACAACGACTTGATCACAATTTAGGCTTTTAAGAAGAGCAATAATAATTTGGTTTGCTAGAGAAGACTTGAAGGGAGCAGAATGAAGAAAGAAAAAACAAGAAAACCAGAACGTGATTCATCGAGGGCTACCTAGTTTTTGGTTGCTTTCTTTCACCTAATTTGCTGTTAAAGCAGTGCTTCCATGATTTTATTAGCTTAACTTTATTATTAATTAGTTGTCCATAAGACGTGACCAGCTACAACTCCATTTTCATTTCACAAGTTTGGCACCAACACAAAGGAAAAGGACCCATAAATTCTGGCGGACCCACACTATTCCATATGCGGCTATGTTCACTTTTTCTGCCAAATACATATAATACTATATTCATAATGTGCATAATGTGTACTGTAGTAATAGTTCTACTATTTTATTTTTCTCCTTGTGCAATTCTAACATACAGAATAACTGTCTTCAATTTACAAGGAACTTCATTTGTTCATAAGTGTCCAAAGGACACTTCTTTTTCTCATAATAAATGACTTCTCCTATGAGAAAAAATAAATAAAATGAGGAACTAATTATTTTTATAGTTTATGAAAGATTTTTAAAGGAATTACTCAAGAAATAGATTAAATAAATAGGTTTCTCAAGGGAGTTAAAGCCTAACCGAAGGCATAGATTTCGGAAAAACTAAAGTTAAAGCCTATGCTAAAAAGTATGGAAAAAAATGCAGTTAATGAATGGTAGAAAAACTCATGTGCTGTTCGAAAATGATGTTAAGTGGAACTACAGTAACCTAATAAGTATTTAATGTTAATTTGAAAGGGAATTGAGTTCGAGTGTCTAGTTTTCGACAATGATGTTAAATGTTTATACATTTATATGAATCAGGATTAACTCGTGTTCACTACCTAACCAATAATTTCAAATCACAAGGTAAGAAAATGGTTTAAAAAAAATCTAATATAGGTACATAATAATGTTTAACTTAATTTTTAATTACTTTCATATATTAGTTTATCTCATAAAAACCAAATGTTCTCTTAGTAAAAATTATCATAAAATGTTTGTCTTGGTATTCAGAATTATATAAATTTTAAAAACATGTAACCATTTTGTACCATTCCGGAGAAGGAATAGTTCTTGAACAGACACCAAATAAATGTCAATGTCAAGAATTTAATAATAGTAAGGAGGTTAATTGCAGTAAAGTGAGATTATAATCATAACTATTGAAATAAACGCTAATAAGTAATTAAGACATATGGATCTAATTTATATGACACAAATATATATTAAATAAAAGTTAAGTGTTGAGACATGTTAATATATTAGCAATGTGATGTAATAGGTTTTCCAGTAAATCGCAGACCATTTATTGAAAACAAAGTAATAATTTATCTAAATAATTATATATAATTTCAATCACATATTAATTTAGCATATTCAATTATGTACACTTACACATGTAATCGTTCACAATTAAAAGTCTTCAATCTTAAGTTTATACATCTATAATCTACACATTTAAATCTATCCCAATTAAAAGTTAACAAAGACAACTTTTCCATCCTTAAAAATCTGATCAATCAGAGTAAGAGCAGCAACCATCACAAGGATATAAAACAATACAAATAGAAAACAATGAAACATTAGCCAAAAACTAAAGTAGTTAAGAAAATTATTTTTCCCAACTAACTAAATTAAGACGCAGTTAAAACATAAGAAAAATAAAATAAAAAACTATTAAAAACAAAAGGAGACTTATTCTTATTTAGATTTTATTCCATTAGAAACTATTTTTCGCACACTCTCTGATACTGTAGATTTCTTCTTTAACTGAAATGAAGGATAGGATGAGAATTTAAAAAATGAGCAAAAACTTAGAGAGAAAATTGTTTTTGAGTGCAAGAAAGAAATTTTAACATGACTTATAAAAATTTGTAAGATCCTTACAATAACATTAAATAAATATTTAAAACAAAAAAGTGATTTGCAAATAATTTTTATAAAAAATAAATTATAAATTATAAAAATTAATAGTTGAGTGTTATTAGTTTATAGCAGAAGAATGAAAAATTATATTTTTAGTGTGTCTTCCTATCAAAGTTACTTTTATACTCTATTTTTTTCAGTTTCTTTTAAACCTTTTTTTAATAACTGCGTTACAATACTTTTACTTTGGTTGTCTCCATTATTTATTGTGAACCCAAAAGTATCATTTCTTGTTAACCCTAAACATATTTTAGTTTTTTTCGATTAATCAGCACTGTCCACTTCCTCCCTCAATTGAAGTCATAGTTAAAACCACCACTCCCTCAACTCCTTCTCCAATAATTAGTTTTTGCAGTTTATTACTTGTGAAATCATGAAAGGAATATCACAACTTGTTGGACAATCACATGGAATTTGCTTCAACAAAATACTCTAGTTGTCTAAATTGACACTGTATTAAAATATATAAAAATAAAACTTATATAATAAAATATGCGAAAATTAAGAACTTGATTATAAAATGTGTTAGAAAAAAGGATGGTAAGATTTGCAAGATTACTATACTTTAGTTTTAATGTCTTCGTGTAAAAAATAAAAAAATAAAATATATATATATATAGTGTTTTTAAAAATAAATAAAAAAATACAAAACCAAAATTAATTTATGTTTCTAAAAAATAATATTTTTGTCCAATTTTTAATATGTAATCCACTTGCATTAGTATATCCCAACAATCAATTTTTGTTAGAAAAAGAGTAGTGAATGCTACTATTTTGAATTGAATGTGACATTGTCCAATATAAGATAAGATAAGCTTCCTCTATAGTGGATCTCGTTGTTTGCCAATTATAGACAATTTGAATAATGGAATTCACCCAACAATAAATAAATATACTGTCAATCTAACTAACTCAAGCATTAAATATATATACATTTTCTGGTATGCACAAAGTTATTTTCTTTGGAATGGAACAAAAGAAAATTTAAAGAGTATGAAAAATGTACTATTCTTGTAAGACTTAAAACTTATTTAATAGTTCTTAAAAAATGTATAGAAGTATTCATCCAATAATTGATTAATCAAATTATTTATTTAAAGTAACATTATTATTTTAATTTAATTTTAAGATTGTTGTGAACAAATAAGTATGAAGAATTATTGAAAGACAACATTTTCTTTAGACATGTTAAAACAGAACAATTAGTTAAGAAACCAAAATTATTACTTTTTATTAAAAAAATAAAAAATCATTAATTAAAAAAATGAATTACTATGCTTTTGAATGGAAGTTAAAAAGAAGGGCTTTAAAGAAATGTTACCGGGAATGGAAGTTCAAATATGTTTAATAGTTGCAAAATTCATTAATTATTTTATAAGTAAAGTTGAGAGAGGTGAGAAATATTGGAATAAGATCATGGGATGCATTGAGTTGGATATTTTATGAATAGATTGAACAAAAATTTCTTGACAATGCTCAAGTGTTTTGACCTGAATTTGAGGAAAGCGTGTTGAAAGTTGAAAGAGGAGCGGGCAAATGTGCAGTTGTATATTAAGGTAACTACTGGAAAGCAGCAATTCTTTAATAAATGTGATTAAAATTAATTCTGTTTTAAAAATCTGAGACACTTCACTCACATAATCATATTTGGTGATAATGAGAAAAACTAAATAAATAAATAAAAAAACAAAAACTCACGTCAGATTCATACTACCCTCTCTCTTCACACTTCTTGATTGTCATTTATGATTTTTTAAGCATTCCCACCTCACAGTCTTCAAGCCAAGCCAAACCAAACCAAACCAAACTAGGAGAGAGAAATATAGAAAACCCAAGTGTGGTTAAAGGTAGATTCTCTTCCAAGCCAAACCTCTAAAACTCTTATTACAAATTACAGAGGCGCTCCTCTTCCGTAGCTACATTTCATACCAAAATACCAATAAATAAAGGCACCAAACAAAGATCAAACGCTTCTCTCTGTGCTGTGCTCTTCCAATCTCTCATTTTCCTTTTCTGCTTTGCTTGCCCCTCTTTTCTCCCAATGACTACTCCTCACTCTCTCTCTCTCAAACTCTGAGCCAACCGCTGGTTAGCCTCCTGTCTCTTCTCCGAGACCCACAAAACCATTTCTTTTCTGTCATTTCCTCTATGTTTGCTTCCCAAACAAAGAACCTCTATTTCCCTTTCTGCCATTTGCTGTTCAGATCTATTACCACTCTTTTCCGCTGTTTTGCAAGTTGCAATCTTTTTCTTCTTGGCCGGTGTGAGACATGAGTAAAGAGGAATTCTTGAAGATACAGGTAACATATCCATCGCATCCTCCATTTTTTGCTCAGACCCCTTTTTCTCCTTTGTTACTAATTGCTTGATTAATATCTTTCGGACATTTCCGATTAAGTAACAAATCTGGTCACGATTCAGTTTCTTCTTTGTTAAATATGAAAGTTGTGTTTATTCTGTTTGGTATTGTTGGATTGCTTGTGCATGCAGAAATGTGTTCTTAAAGTGAACATACACTGTGATGGGTGCAGACAGAAAGTGAAGAAAATCTTGCAGAAAATTGATGGTATAGCAATTATCGCAGTAATCCCTTTGTGATTTCACTTCTCTGTTTTTTAAGAAATGTCGGTGCTTTTCATTTATTTTGTGAGGAAGAAAACAAAATCTCCTTCTCATCTTTGTGAAATAAATCTTGAATATACGGCTTTACTTGTTCACAGGTGTGTTCACCACACAGATCGATGCTGAGCAAGGGAAGGTGACGGTTTCAGGCAATGTGGACCCCAACCTTCTCATCAAGAAGCTTGCGAAATCAGGGAAACATGCAGAACTCTGGGGTGCTGCCCCTAAACCCAACAACAATCACCATAATAACCAGAACCACCTTGGCAATGCCAACCAGGTAAAGAACATGCAAATTGAACAACTCAAAGGTATGGGAAATGACAACCAGAACAACAAAGGTCAGAATCCGAAGGGTGGTGGTGGAAATAACCAACCCAAAGGTGGTGGTGGTGGTCAACAACAAGGTCCAAATCCTCAACAGCAACTGCAGCTCCAACACCTCCAGCAGCTCCAGCAGCAGCAACGGCTTCAGCAACAGCTACAACAACTCCAGCAGATGAAAGGGTTTCAAGATCTGAACATCCCTCAATTCAAGGATCTCAAGCTTCCCCCTCACAACCCCAACCCCAAAGCTGTTAAGTTTGATATCCCGGAGGATGATGAAGACTTCACCGACGACGAATTGGATGATTTTGAAGATGATGACGAATTTGATGAAGAGTTTGATGATGATGATGTAATGGACGAGCTTCCTCCCAACAAAATGAAACTGCCACCAACTATGATGAATGTTCCCAAGGCTGCCAATAATGTTGCTGTAACAGCTAATATTGGAAAGAAAGGTGCAGGACCTGGTCCTTTTCAAGTGCACGGGGGAGGACAAAAAGGTGGTGGCGGTGGTGGAGGACACAACCCGGGTGGATGTAACAAAAGTGGCAACAACGGTGGTAAGAATGGAGGTGGTACATTGGAGGGTAAAAACGGTGGTGGAGGGATCAAGAATAACAATGGTGTAGGAGGTAACATCAACAATAACATGAACATGAATGGGGGTAAAAAGGGTAATCCAATGGGTGGAGTTGGTGTTCAACCACCAATGAACGCCGGTTTCCGAAACATCGGTGGTGGTAACATCGGTGGTGGTGGTGGTGGTCCCCATGCTATGTCTGGGCCGAATATGGGTCCCATGAACATGTCAATGCCTAACATGCCCCCAGTGCAGGGACTTCCGGCAGCCTCCATGAACGGCGGTGGGTACTTTCAAGGCGGCGGTCCAAATGGTATGGCTGGAAACCCTTTCCAGCAGCAGCAACAGCAACAGTTACAGCATCAACAACAGTTACAGCAACAGTTACAACATCAACAACAGTTACAGCAGCAACAGTTACAACAACAATATATGGGTGCAATGATGGGAAATGAGAGATTCCAGCCAATGATGTACGCCCGACCCCCGCCTGCGGTGAATTACATGTACCCCCCCTACCCCTACCCTCCTCCAGACCCTTACACCCACTTTTTCAGCGACGAGAACACCTCTAGCTGCAACGTAATGTGAATCAATCACAGATCATCCCATCTCAAGCTGCTGCTGCTGATTCGCAACTTTCTCATTTCAGATCTATATTATTATACAACAATGCACATCAGTTTCATAATTTAGTATCTTATTTTTCTATTTTTCTTTCATCCCTTTTATTCCTCTAAGTTAAATCAGGGGTTTAGTTCACTACAGGGGACTAGTTTTATAGATTTTATAATATAATTAATATTAATAATATTATTATTGTTGTTGGTGATGATGTTATAAGATTTTGAGGTGTAGTACTGTGTATATGTGTTTAGATAGGTTGGAAACAGAGAGAAGAGTAAAAAAGGAAAAGAGGTGATTATTGTAAATCCATGGAGAGTGGTAGTGGGGCAGGACCCACATGAATACAGTGTTTTATAATCTACTAGCATTATGAATGGTGAGTGGGCCACAAGACGACAGAATTCATCTCGTGAAGCTTTATACATTATTATTAGTTTTATTATTAAAATTAAAAATGGGGTAAGTGAATTATTTGAGTAAAGAAGGCAAGGCAATAATGGAAATGGAAATGGTAGTGTAGGTTGACTGTGGAGTGGAGAATGCAGAAGGAGGGGCTGAGAGAGGGTTGACAGAAACAACATAACTACTTTGTGATGGTAGTGTTTGAATGACTGATGTGAGTGAGTGAGTGAGTGAGTAGCTTAGCACCTGATCCAAGTGCGCCATTTGAGTGGAGTCAGATGTGTTGGGTGGGTGAGGGGTGAGGAGTGCTTCAAGGTCAGCTGCATGTGACTCTGCTTCACCAAATCTTTAAATATATATATATATATATATATATTCATTATTTTATCTCTTTTTTATATCTATTCCTTTTAACTAACATCAAAATATTTTATATTTTAATATATTTTTTCTCACCTTTAATTTATTTTATCTATTATTACTTATGACAATTTTACAAATATAATTAATTATTGCATTCATTTACTTTTCAACATAAAACTAATATAAATTAAGAAATAAATAAATAAAATATTAAATTCAATTAATACTCACAAATTTATTTAAATAAAATATTTTTTTGAATAAAAAATATTTACAAATTTTAAAACATAAATAGAAATATAAACGCTTAACAAAAATTTAATTACGTTTTTAAAAAATATAAAATTATAATTACATAGAAATATCTTTTTATTTGAAACATACAGAAAAATAAATTTTTATTATTACATCATTTTGTGTGCATCTACTAATTAGTTTATCACACTTCTAATCAAATCAATTTAGGAACTTCTCGGTTAATAACTTCTTAACTAGATGGTAGTTTATGAATAATTTTGTCAAACAAGCACTTAAAATTATTATTTTACTTCTTGTAATTTTTTCATAAAATTAAAATGTATATACAATTAAAAATATTAAGTCATTAGCTTTTATCGATGTGTTAAATCTATAAATTCATGTTAAGTGAATTTTCAATTCAGAGTATCATATCTTACTGGAATGAATATCTCATAATAATTTTTTTACTATTTTTTTTAACTAGATACAAAATATATAAATCACAAATTAGAAAAAAAATAAAGTGAAGATAAATTGAATTATTCCATATTTTTACTTTTTATTTTATTTTCTCATAATAAAATGATTCAATATTAAATATTGTTTGGATCCAAGTAAATTCTGTTCATGGGGACAGATTTGAGAGTAAGTTTTGTTCATTGGGACAGTTTTGAGGAAGAGTGAAGCATTTACTTCAGACAATTTGTGAAGAAGTGAATTTCCTTTGAAGGAGTGGTGGGATGTCTCACCATTGTTAATAATAATAATAAAAATAACAAAATTAATAAAATAATAATAATAATAAAGGTTAAAAATAATAATTTTATTTTATAAAAGATTATTCAATTTTACAAGTATTATAGTATTAGATAATTCATAACTTTTTTCATTTTGAGTTTTCAAATAAAATAATATTTTAACTAAATGTGCATTATAGGCATTATAGGTATAAATAATTTACCATTGTTCATTTTAAATTAATTTTAACTATAAATACAAAATAATAATCTTATAAATTTATTAATTAAAAATTATGTTTTATTTACCACATCAATCAAATCACTTATAAATTCTTACAAATGTGTTCTCTATTTTCTTTCACTTTTTACCTTTTTTTTCCTTAATCTTTCTCTTAATATAAATAATCTCTTTTATCTTATTTCCATCATTTTTCACTTCTTGAAACAAACAAATCCAAGAAAAATAAAAGGTGGAATTGAGTTTGGTCTCTCCTAAACATGTACAAGTATTATTTTATAATGAGTGCCAACATCAATATATTTACTATAAAAAGTTTTATAAAATATTTTCAAACGGTTTGGAATTTGAGATACAAAGAGGATTAGTTTTATTTATGTACATTGTGCTTAAAATTATCTCTTGTGACTAAGTCGACTCTAATTTGATAAAAAAAATATGTTTTGTAAAAATAATTTAAATTTTTTAAAATTATTATTATTTTATTAAATAAATATTTGTGTTAGTGTTATTTTATATTAAAAAGTCCACAAATGCTCAGATAAGTTTAATTGACTCTAATGTGAAAAAAAAATATAAAACATAAAATATTAGTGTGAGACAAATAGATTTAAAATAAAAAATTATTGATGTGGGTCAAACCGACACTACATTAAATAAATTTTAAAATAAAAAATAATAGTGTGAGTTAAGAGACGTTAAGTTAAATGAATTTTAAAATAAAATTCATGTTAAGTTAAATGAATTTTAAAATAAAACTCATGTTAAATTAAATAAATTTCATTAAATTATTTTTAATTAAAAAATCAATTTAAAAATAATAATAAATTAACGTTAACTATCATTAATTTTTTTATGAATTTTAGAGTCTTATTTGACATTCAGTTTTACTTGGTAACATAAACTTTTAAACAAGGTTAAATAAATTTTTTTATACTTTAAATTTTGATGGCACTAAATCAATTTCAATGTTCCTGGGCATATAACTTATAACAAACTTGTTAATATGATTCTGTACCCAATTATTTCAAATAGATTATACTCATCTACTTAATCTAATTGCTAATAAATTGGCCAATGTACCAATAGTGTGAGAGTATTAAATAATAAGTGTACCTGGATGGATATTGGGGCTGAGTAATGTTGATCCACGTCGATACAAGGTGTCTGCTTCACTCTTAATTATCCTGTTCTTCAAGTCTCCTTCTTCTCTGCGTGTCTCGGTCGGCCGGTGGGGGTACCTGCGATTGTGCTCCGACGCTCAAGTCAACAATCTTTTCCAGTGAGAATATCTGATAATATGAAAAACGTACCTTTTTTCCTTTTTTCCTTCCCTTTTGTATGTTCACCTGGGCTTGGGCCATTGGGGTCAAAACGGTTGATGGCTCGCGACGTGTTTTGTGGTCTTTAGGTCGTGTTAGATGGTTTCCTGGGATCTAGGGGATGTTCCCGAAAATCCAGGGAGTGCTCACGTGTGTTTGTTGCTCAGCGGGAATTGTAACCGTTTATTCCACGTGTAACCACGTTCCTTGC
>Ga0123342_1005373_pt1 | contig 18614 bp, 14 predicted proteins | sample Turbeawhitnodule_FD_89960 | JGI IMG/M metagenome (GOLD analysis project Ga0123342, IMG submission 89960) | Root nodule microbial communities of legume samples collected from Mexico - Turtle bean Mexico white nodule | ecosystem: Host-associated > Plants > Roots > Nodule | place: Mexico: Nepantla...
ATATATATATATATATATATATATATATATATATATATATATATATATATATATATATATAAAGAAGATAAGGTTATTTGAACATGTTTTTCACTTAATTAAAATATTCAAATTATTGTTAAGAAAATCAAATTCTTTAATACTTGAACTAACAAAAACAAATTTTGTTTAAATGTTAAAATGAAATTTTAGTCAAGCCAATAGATTCTTATAAAATTAATTAGCATTTCATTAGTTTTTTAAATACTTACAAAAATATGAAATTTGCCCCAAGTTTAATATGGCTTGTAATTTCATGATAATATTGTCTAATTGAATATAATTAGTTAATAAAATCACATTTCAAATAATTAATATTATTTTATAATATTTTTATTTGACATTCTTTATCGAATATGAAAAATATGTTATTTAGTAAGAAACCTATATAGTGTAAGAAAATCATGCATCCGTTTAGAATTACATTATTATTTATAAATTGTATATATAAAATACACAAATAATTTTCTTTTATTTTTAATAATATTTTACAAAACCTACTATAAGTATAATGATAAAGATAACGATGAATGAAAATTATAATAATAAAATCTTTTAAAAAATAACTTAATATATACACTTTATTTATTATATAATTAATATAAAGGAAAGATATTCATCATATGTATTGTTATAGATTAAAAAAATATATTAAGTAGATTATTCCATTATATATTTATATAATAAATAAAGTAATCTAAAATAAAATAAATAATATATATTATAAATATTAAATATAAATTTATTAAAATAAAATAAAACTTATAATAAGTAATATTTTGGAAATTTTTGCATTAAACTAATATAATTTTTATATTTTTTTTACGTCCATTCCCACTCACTTTTCTTTTAATTAGTATTCAATTTTCATTTCATCCTTTGCTGAATGAAATATTCACTCCATTGTTTAAATCTATTAACTTTTACAGTCATCATACATTTGATAATCCAATTTTTTTTTACACCATCTCACAACAACACTGCTAATACGCTAATACTATTATTTTAATAAATATTGATGTATTAACAATCCTATTTTTTTATACAAATACCTTACTATCCTCAATATTATTATTTTAATATTTTTTAAATAATTTAATTACAAATTTATTATTTATTATTTATTATATATATTTATATATAAATCAATCATATAAAAAATTTATATAATTTTCATTGTCAGTATCATTTCTCTATTTTATTAAAAAATATACTTTGACAATTTTTAGAATTATAGAATTATATACCAGTGATAAATTTAAAAATAAATATATATAATAAAAAATAAGTTTAGAACTAAATTGTATAAAAATATATTAAAATAAAAATATTGAGAGTTGTATAAAAATATGAGTTGTGAAACACTATCTGTTTTAATATTTTTTATATTATTTAATTATAAATTTATTTTTATTATATATTGACGAGGGAGTTGTCAAATATAATTTTTCTAACTTTTATTTCTCTCACCTCTTTTATCCATTATCATTTATTTATTATTGATGAGAGTACATCACGAGGCAGAGAGAGAGAACAAAAAGCAGAGAATCTTTTGTGGTTAATGAACAATGCAAGAAGAAAGACATAATATTCAATTCTAGGGTTTGAACTGGTCACCCCTCCATGCAACTTTCGTGACCAACTTGATTGTGTCATCAACACACATGTACATAAAAAATTCCTCATATAAAACAAAAAAAGCAAATAAATAACCATATTTCTTGGCCCCACAAATAAATACGTACCATGCATATAATTTAATAACAAATAACACAATAGCATCTAGTCAATAATCTTTATCATTTTTATTTGCTTAATTCAAACTTTGACCTAATTAAACTAAGTAGTTCCTATCTATGAACTGCATATTAATATACTAAACTTGATCATCAACGAACTAGAAAACTAAATGTCACCTAAGTCTTCACATAAGATTTTGCATTTTTTTTTCTTACATTGTGTATGAATTTGATTTGGTCAATGTGGCTTAATGTCAGCATAGCTAAAATCAACCCATTCTGGAGCAAAAACTTCACCAACTCTCTCATAGTGGCAGTTAGCACCATTGGCAAAATCATAGGGAAATCCAAAGCCAAAATCCATGAACATGTCCATGGATTCATCACTTTGTTGCTGCTGTTGTTGTTGAGGCTGTGACACGACACACTTGTTGTAGTTCATTGCAATTGAAGATGAATCCGAAATGCTGCTTGAACCTTCTTGAGACAGTGACACCATGTGACTGTTGCTGTTGTTATCATTGGTGTTTTTGTTGATCCTTGAACTTGCAGCACCACCATGCATGACTTCATGATGATTCGTTTGATCAAAACTAATGAAGCTGTTTTGATCAATGGTGAATGCATTGTTATCATTAGCTTCCAAGATTGGTGGCACCAAAGTTTGATTTGGTGAAGCATTGAAAGGTGAATTTTGAATGTTGAGACTTTGGTTGGTTGGTAATGGGGTTGAAGTTGAAGGAAGAATTCCATTTTCAGTAAATGTTTTGAGACAAACTTTTCCTGCTATCATCTTCTTCTTCAGTTTTGTGTTCCAGTAATTTTTCACATCATTGTCGGTTCTGCCATGAAGCTTAGAGGCTATGGCAGACCATCTGAAAACACAAATTTTACCAGATTATAATTGAAAAAAAATAATTTTATACTAACATGAAATAATTTTAAAATTATATTAATCAAATTATTGTTATAAACTAGTGTATTTCAGTTTATATTGTCAAAGTAACATTTTCTTTATATATAACCTAAAAATAATTAATCACGCCATCATTAACTCTAAGATATGGTTTTGGTTTGTTAAAGATTTCATTAGAAAAATTTATGAATGTACAATGACAAAAACAAAATTTAAATCGAAATCTCTATTTAAATTTTTCATCTTAATGAAACAAACATATTATATAAAAAATGGTGAAAACCGTGTGGTCCCTGTCCATAAAATAATTTATTCTAAAATGGGTATCTCCAGTACACAAAATAGTTATAAAATTAAAAAATTTAAAAAATATTGTTCAAAAAAATTTATATCCCTAAATAAAAATGAAACAATAACGTGTTGGTCGAAACCGTGTGTGATGAGATCCCAAATTATACCATAATTTTGTTCTCAACTAGATTTTTCTAATACATAATTATATTTATCGTTATAAAATTTAAATATGAAATATTACTCAAAAATTTCATTAAAGAAAAAACGACAAAGTGTATGTGTGTGTTATATACAAATTAATCGAAACCGCGTGATATGAGTTTTTCCAACACATGTTATAATTATAATTATAAAGTTTTTTTTGGTTATAAATATAAATCTTAAATCTGCAACTTTTCATCATTAATTAAAAATGACATGTTATATTAAAATTGGTTGGCACCACATGATGTGGTCCAAGCTAATAACTTTTTTCTAAAATGATTTTTTTTATTATAATTAATTTTAATAATATCACACACATTATACACCCATTGAATAAAAACATAATCACAACCATTGGTTAAATTCCAATTATAATAATCTCTTATGGGTGTATTTTATTAATATATCTGTTGTTGATTATTTTTTTAATGGATGGTGAATATTATTATAGTGTGAAATTGAAGTAATAATTTGAAAAAAAAACTTGCCTGCTTCCCATCTGGCCATAGAGATTGCAAATGATGTTGTCTTCTTCCTCAGTGAAGCCTCCATGTTTGATGTCTGGTCTCAGATAATTCAGCCACCGTAGACGGCAACTCTTCCCACACCGTCTAAGGCCTGCATATTAAATAATAATAATAATAATAATAATAATAATAGATGGATGAATATTTTGAATTAAAATAATGAAAAATGGCTAGAAATGGAGAGAATAATTAAGAGAATAACAGGGGAAAGTCCCATTCCTTGTTTGATGCCTTGTAAGGTGCAAAAGCTATTTATGATTTTTGACCAGAAGGGTTCAAAAGAAATAATGTGATATGCAGAAAAACTGTGTCTGCTAGTGGACTTGGAAATTGAACAAACTGAGGAAACTGAAATGGATTGAGAAAACAGCTGCATTTGTAAATGTATTTGTAACTCAAATTAATGTATCATAAATGTAGTGAGATGAGTTTCTACACAATTATGGTCTTTAACCATGCAGTTTGTAAATTCAATGCTTGCAAAACTCAGGCTTTAACTTTTGATGCAAAATGAAAATGATAATTGAAATTGGAATTCAGTCTTCATAACACAAAACTCACAAAGAATTTGAGATATCAGTCTAACTGAGATGTGAAGTTGCATAATAATGCTTAACATAAACAAAGTAAATAGATTAACATGTTTGGTTGAGATGGGTGTTCCAGAAAAGTCCTTCATTTTGATAAAACTTTGATTTGATCTTCAATGGATTGAAAAAGCAAGGAGCAAAGGATGAACAAACAAATATTCATGTATGTATAAATGAGAAAAAGGGTGGGAAGAAGGTGTTGGAAAAATGTGTGTATGGTGTTGGGAGAGAAGAGAGAAAAACCAGCTTTTTTGGGCAATGCAATCCAATTTCCACCAGTTCCATGAGAGTCCACATAGGTTTTGAGTGCTGCATCTTCTTCAGGGGACCATGGTCCTCTTTTGACATTGGCTTTGTCACAACAAGGAGCTCTTCCCATGGCCACACTACTCTCTCAGAGAAACTCCAATGATCACAGAAAGAACAAAACAAATGAGACTTTGAGACTTTTTTTTTCTGGTGAAGGTGTTATAAAGTTGGTGTCATCTGAGGCAGGGGGACCCAGTCAGCTACTAGACAAAACATTGTATTAACTTGTAATAATTAATAAGATAAGATGAGACCGTGTTGAGACTGTTACAAGTTTGTACAAAATAGGGTTCAAATTCTAGGCCTGTTTCTTGTAGGTTCAAAAAAAGGGGAGTTTGCACACCATTCTTCTTTGGCAATTTTTTTTTCTTGCATCATATCAATTTTATTATACACTCTATCCTTTTTTTTAAAAAATTTCTAAAATTATTTTTATTCTGAAATTTCAAATCCAAAATAATAAATATAATTCAAAACCAAAAAAATATATTTAAAAAAAATCTGGAACACAAAATTAAAAATGCATTCTAGATAAGATTTTCCAGAATTTAAAAATATGTTTTCGAAATCTAAATCCAAAATATTTTTGGAAAAAGGTTTCATAAGTATTTTTTATCCACAACCTCTTTTTGTTTAAAATTATTTTCGTCATTTTGAAGAGACATTTTCATTTTCAAAAAAAGATCGGGTATATATTGAAATTGATATGGTAAAGGGAGAATTTGCCTTCTTCTTTACACACTTTTTTTTTCTTCAAACTTTTACTCTCTTAGCAATGCATATCTTAACATTATTTTAAAAATTTGTATTTTGTTATAAGATAGAATAAATTTTGTATTTTTTTATTTGTCAGTCAGAATTGATTGAAAAATATAAATTAAGAGAGAAAAATATTAAACAAGGTACATGACATAAAAAAAAAGTTAAAAAAAATTGAATTTAATAGTAAGAAACCGTGTTGAAAAATGAGTTTTAATAGCATTTATATTTCAAAATTTCTAGTGTAGATTTTTTTTAAAAGTGTGTAATATTTTTCAAGTTGTGAGAATAGTGAATTTTGATAATTGATTGAATTTTTTTAATTGCCTATTAATATTATTGAAATGATTTTTTTTAAATAAAAACTTTTATATTAGGTATCACTACAATTTGACATCTAAGCTATACTGACACCTCAAGTAACAATAAAAATAGAATAATATTATTATGATGGAAATTATTGACTTAACCACGGGAACAAATCATCCTTCTTACAAAGAAAAAATAATTTAAAATAATTAAAATTTGTCTATTTTATCGAGAACTTCTATCAAACACCATGATTCAATATTATTATATTAACTCTTTCGATGTATGTAAGTATAATTATTACATAATGATATATATTTTTTTTATTTGAAATAACCGTTTTCAAAAAAGTTTCAAAGTCTATCTAGGTTTTATCAAGTTTGTCTCTTATTAATTGGATTAAAGTAAATATTGATGATGTTGTTAGAGATTCTCTTGACCTTGGTGCAATTTTAAAAGGGAGTAGTATGAGGGAGTTTGTTGGTAATTTTTCTTCTTTCCTTGGAATTGAGTCTTCACTCTTTGTTGAGTTTATTAAAGTTATCATTACTATTAAACATGTTATAACAAAGAGGAGGTTGATTCTACCTTTGTAGGTATTGCTTTTTCTTTCAGACATATTTATATTTTGGTCTATTGTAAATGAAATAAATATTTGTCTTTTTGTAAAGATATTGAATTTAAAGTTTTTCATATTTTTAGAGAGGGCAACATGATGAACTTGCTTCTTTAGAGTTGATATGTTTGGTATACTTAAATATGTTTGGTATATCAGTGTGTCGTCTAACATTTCTTTAGATTTCTTTCATAATAGGTATAAAATTCCATACATATAATTTTGCTTAGACTATTATAAGAAGTTTTGTTTGTATTTTTTTGCATGAGTTTGATTTAGTTCTCTATATTTGTTTGTTCTTTTTTCTCTTTTATGTTATGTTTCATGTAATGACATATGATTGATGGAGCATGGAATCTCATCTAGCTAAGATGTCAAGTTTCATAATAGTTCATAACACTTTTTATAAAAAATATATGAAAGCATAAGTCTATAAGTTTAAAAATTGTAAATTTTCACATCCCTTAAAAATACATTTGTAAGAAATATAATTAAAAAATAGTTTTAGATTAGAAGTGATATATTTTAAATGACACTTTAATATTTGATTATTAAAGTGAAAAAATATATGAATAGAAAAAAAATTATTCTTGAGGTTTTATTTTAAAAGAATAACTGTCTCTCTATAATTTATCTTTTTTCTTTCCTATGTCTCTTCTCTAACTTTTTGATACCCGATCATAATCCTAGTTAGAGTAAGTTCAATTTTGCTCATTTTTCCTTTGAGTAATTTTTTAGTTTTTAGGTTTGTTTCGGTAAATGTTTTGCATGTAATGTTTTTAGCTTCAGGATTAGTCTTAGTTTAGAGTTATAGTAATATAGGTAGATATTTGATCAGGATTTTGTGGTGTAGGTTAAGCTACCTTTAGGCTTTGTAGGATTTGAACTATTTATGAGCACATATGCTCAAACTCAGGTAAGGAGAGCTAGTTTTTATTTTTCAATAGAACCATAGGTTATAAATGTGGAAGTAATACGGTCACCAATTTCAAATTTGTTTGTCTTTAAGTAAATTGGTGTTTTGATTTAGATTGAATGTGAAAATATAACCATGATGAATTTATTGATTTGTTAAAATATATGTTGATGGTGATTTAAACAAGTTATTTAATATTTTAAATTATATTATGAATAATTTGAAGTGTAAACAATGAAGTTAGTATAAAAATAATGAATTATATATATTAGTTCACATAAGAACTTTTATGATACTACAACTTTAAGCAATATGGTATAAATTTTGTTTTGATATGTTTGGAAAATTTACTCTTTGAGATTTAGTTTTTTTAGAAAAAACTTGAAAAATATCAGTTTTATGAGGTTTCAGTTAGCATTTTTCGCTTAAAATGGTGCAATAAAATTAATTTTATTTTCAAGTCCACTTTTACTCAAACGAGAAAAGTTCCAGTTCAAGCAAAAATCTCATCCATTTTTGCTCAAATAAGAGAAGTTCTCACTCATCAGATATTTTGGTTCAAACTTAAAAAAACTTAAATTATTATTGTTTATTGTTTTTAAGTATTTTTTTATATTTAAAAACGTGGTTAAAAATCGCTTAGAAAAAAACCCGCGAGTTCTCTTCTTCTCACACTGTTATCTCTCACGCAGAACATTGCTGAGTTCCTTTTCCTCACACAGTGTCGCCAGTTCCCTCTTTCCGACAAAGCTCTCGTCGCCGGCGACGAAACCCTTGACGCCGTCTTGAAACTCTTCAAGAACTTTCCGACGCTGACGAAACCCTATTGTTAAGCCGCTCCGAAGCTTTCAATCGAGGTAACCCATTCTTAATCCCCTAAATACTGCCTCTTCACTGCTGTAAAAACCACATAATGTCTTAAATTGATGTTGATTTGGAATGTGGATTTGAGGCCATTGAAGTTGAGATAGTGATTGGGTGGGTTAGTTTTGTTTGGAAGAAGGGGTTGGTGTCTTCACTGCCAGGTCTATCTGAATCAGTTTGGCCATAAACCGTGTATCGATGCTGAGTAATATGAAGATAAGTGAGTTTTCTGATGAAGCAGAGGAAGAGATGACTTGTACAATTATTTTTTAAACAAGCTAACGGAAGAATGAATTTTGTGTGTAGAATGCGATTTGAGAAATCTCTTTACAATTTTTTTCTTCTTTTAAGATGAAATTATCAATGCCTCACACTTTGAAGGACAAATTTTGCGATTTCCTCTAAGTTTAACCAACTACTGAGCATGCTTTTTTCAAAAGCTGAGGTTTCTTGTTGATGTTGCGTGGAGGTTTGGTCCAGGCATCGTGTAAATTTTAGTATGTTGAGCAATCTAAAGCTTCACAACTTTTGACAAAAATGTCACATGACATGCAAGATGAATAAAGCCATTTTTTAGCAACTACTAATAAATGAAAAGAGAGGGAGAACGCGATCCTTAAACAACATTAGCAAGCTTTCTCATTTGTTAAACATTGGTCCTTTTTTTTTTCTCATTTTTTTCTGGTTCAACTTTTACCTTTTTACTGAATGTGATTACTTTTGAAGCATTCTATCTTGAATAAAGAAATAAAGGCCCAACAGTCCATTTGTTTCTGCTAACTAACTAGTGTTTTCCTTTGTTGGCTACAGATGTTGAATCGTGTGAGGAATAATAATAATAGCTGCTCATGGCTGTTGTTTGTAGTGAGGCACTACTCTAGAATTCAACCCCCAAGACCTGTTTCTGTTGAACCAGTAATCAGAGTATCTAACAATGTTGCTCGCCTGGATGCTCCTAAAGAAGGTCCAAAACCCAGACAACTGTTATCATTGCCTCCTTTTCCTGGTCACCCCTTGCCTGCCAAGAGCTCAACTAGTGATCCTGGACAGCGTGATTATGTTACTGCTGTCAATTGGATTAAGTATTACTTCAAGGGTGCATGGGGTTCTGTCATTGAATCCCATTTCAGAGAGGGTCTTGTAAGTATCTACTACTTATTGTATTTACAATTTATTTTAGCTGCTGCGGTGTTGTTATATAGGCGCTATAGTGCTATCACAGTGACATTTCTTGACTCCACAATTGCAACTCTTATTGCATTCACTATCATTGTTATGGTTGCATTGCAGCATGCGTCCTGCATCCTCTTGGCATGTCTGATAAGTCTTCAGCCAATTGAACTTTTGAGTTAATAGAATGCCAATTTTTGTTTGCAGATGACATATTTTTATATACACATAGAATTGATATGTATCATATATTTCAACTGTTATGTGACTTCTGCTGTATGATATAGCTTATTATTGGACTTCCTCTATTTCCGCAATCCACAATTGATAACATTGATGTGCTGCCTAATCTTATTATATACTTGTTAACATTTTCTTAAATTGGTTGTACAATCCTTACTGGGACCTTTTCTGAAAGAATTGGTGAGAGGTTGAATCTTCATATGCTCGAGGGAACATAGAAGTTACAACACATGGTAAGAATTAAGATTAAGAGCCAAGTCTGTAAGGGTTAGCATGTGATAACATTGTAGGTTTGATTTCCTACTCACCCGTCTCCCACAAACAGACCTTAGTGCTTACACCTTCAATAAAAGCAGATAAAAGGAGGAATAAATAATAGAACCAGTGCTCATTTCCTACAAAATATTGAACTTGGCCAATGTACCAAGTAACTGAATTTGCTTAAACTTGTGGTTCACAAATTATTTTCATATTCAAATTATACCTTAATTTCAATGAAAAACATAAGGGCTTGATTTGTTTCCAAATTCCAATTATTGTAATTCCTTTGTGTTAAGAAGGTCATAATGTTCAATTTGGTGGTCTTGGAGGCACCTATAATAGAAGAGCTAACTTAGCAAGGAAGTGCTTGCTGTTGTATACATGATGCTTTTGAATATTCTGTTTGCTATTGATGAGAATCTTGGAAGGTTGCTCTTGAAGGAGGGTTGACTATCTCAAGCTCTAAGCAAATAATCCATGGTTTAAGGCATGGGGTTGCTTATGCTTGCTTTTTGGTTGTAGAAAGCTTCTTGATTGAATCTTGGAAGGTTTCTTGGTTGGTTATGATGTAGGTTTGTGGAAGCTATGAGGAAGAGTGGATTCAAGTTCTTGCTTGAATTTTGATGTTGTAGGCAAGGTTATCAAACTCGAGGATCTACATAAACTCGTGGGAGCTCCATAAACTCAATTCGTAAACTCGTAACTCTTACAAGTTTACTTCATATGAAAAAAATAATAATTTATACAAATAACATACTAATTCAATATTTCAATAATATAATTAAGCAAAGCAGTTAAAACAAATAAGTTTGCAATACTAAAATAACTACATTTATTAGCGAATGACAATTATATAAGTTCAAAGTACCTTGAATAAATATGTTCATACAAATATTACAAAACATAAATTATTAAAGACAGAAATTAAATAACTAGAAATGGACACATGTCAAGTTTCTATGTCCAATCCTCTAGTGACATCATCCTCTCCATCATCATCTTCATCACATTGTTTTTGAGATGAATGAGGTACCTACTGATTAAAGAAAAATAGTCCTTTTAGGACTATTCGCCAAGAAGTTACAAATAGAACACCTTTTTTTTATCCGTCCGCCCATCAAACATAATTGTGAAACATGTTCTCTTCCACTCATCCCCATATTCTTGATGGATTATATCAGTTTGGTGCACTGCTTGCTTCAAGAGCTTCTCTCTAGCATCAGAACCTGGATTTTTAATTGCACTCTTGTGTAAAAAATTCAACAACTTGAGCACCAACTTCTTTATAGCCTTTTTAAATTATTTGATTTATAGTAACTTGAACTTCCCCCTACTACTACCAACTCTTTCTTTTCCCTTAAAACCAAACATACTTTGTCTTTCTTCAACCCCCTTACTTTCTTTTCAGTCTTCATCAATTATATTCAACCTTCTTTTCTTCAATAAAGCTTCCTAGCTTCTACAACAACTTTTATCATCAAATTTTTTATTCTTATGAAATTGAAGCACATGGTTTAGAATCCTCCCTAGTTCCAACAATATGATGCTTGAATCTAAATATTCCACCACTAACAATCTTTGAACAATAATTACATTTCATTTTTTACCATTCCCATTATATATATATATATATATCCCATGCTATCCAATATCTGGTTTATTTCCTACAACATTTTTACTACTTTTATATGACGAGGATGCACTTGGATTGCCTTGAGTTGATCTTGATCCACTCCCAGACATACCTTAAAAAAACTTGAATTTAAAAAACTGAATTTTTTGTAATTAAAAAACAAAATTCAAAAACCCTAATTTAATCCCTTGCCTGCTCTAGTTCTCATTTTCAATTAAAAATTAGAAAGAAACAAAAATCTTTGCAGAGCACGACCAAACCAAACATATCTAACGTTATTTTACCAGATGGCCACGACAAAAAAATCTTTGTAGAGCGCGACCACATCAGTCGACAACGCACCACTACACAGGTGGTAGTGTGGTGAACAATTGGAACAAAGACGATGATGACAAACATAGTTAACCTCATACCACCATGCAATGGTGATGCGACGAACAAAGACAATGGTGAACAAAGAGAATGACAATGACAAACACGAACCAACGACCACAAACAAAATGTGAGCAAAAATGGAGGAGACGAACAAAACAAGTGAATTTGTTTAATTCCATAGAGGAAACGATATAGATTTGGGTTTAAAAATTCCCTCTGAACTCGCCAACTCGATTGCAGACTCGCAAGTTGGACCGAGTTCACAACTACATAAGGCTTTTGCATATAAATGACTCTTCTTTCCGAAGTAAAAGTCTTTACAAAATAGCCTAAGGAATTCCTTATATGGAAGGCATGGGAGAAGGGAAGGAGGCCAAATACTCCTCTCTTATACATGTAACCAAACCTAAGGTTACTAAGAAGTCTTTTCTTGTTTCCTTGCAAACTCTATACCCAAACAAAGGGTTTATTTCCTGAAAACTATTGCCTATTTTTTTTAAAAGTTTCCTAACTTTGTAGAGCTTTTACTTTTGCCTCTGTCTCTTTACTTCATCCATAGTTTGAAGTAATTCCTTCCTATTTATGATGACTTCAGTTATTACACTCCAAGGGAGATTCTTGTTAAACTGTATTTTCTTTGCAAATTGGAAGAACTAACAAGATATTAGCATATACATTTCTGTATTAAATATTATTTAGTTCATACCTAATGGTCAGATATAAATATGGTAATTGATAAGTGTACTTATAGGCCTTGTTCCTAATTTCCTATTCTAGGTGCAAATGGAGGACGAAGTTACTGCTGACTCTTACACTCAGAAAGAAAATCTGATGAAACCTATGCGAAAGGTATTCATGTCTATATCTATCCTGTTAATTCACTATTTTCTATGAAAAAAACCTCTGGGTAATTTCCTCTTCGTCTGTCTCGGTTTTTCAACAACAGATTTTAGTCAATTGCTTTAGATTTGTTTTAGGTTTAATAATACTACAACTTTACAGCTTAACTGCAGATTAGACCTAATGAAGTGATGAAACATGGTGCCAGAGTTCACGTTCCTGTATCAATTGCTGAGACTAGGGTTTCCAAAAGATACGATGCTATTCCTTGTGGAACACTATATCCAAATGCTGATGAAATTAAGTATCTGCAAAGGCTTGTGATTTACAAGGTATACGCTTTTGTTCAATATCAAATTTATTTTATTTCTTACAGTCTTATGTTGCTATTCTTATTGTTCAATTCCATTAAAATATATTTTATTTGTTGCGTATTGTGCTCAAATGTAATACTTTCAGGACTCAGCTATTATTGTGCTTAATAAACCTCCAAAGTTGCCGGTTAAGGTTCTAATTTCTATTTTTTCACATTTTTACACTAATTGACTTTGAGTTTATTATGTGATTTTAATTTCTTGCTTATGACTTTGTTAGGGGAATTTACCAGTTCATAATAGCATGGATGCATTGGCAGCTGCTGCACTGTCCTATGATTATGATGAGGGCCCTAAACTAGTAAACTACTCTTAACTCTTCTTGTTCATCGTTACAGGGGAACGATTTGGCATATACTTCATCATCTAACAAATAGATATTTATTCAGTTAGATATGCTGGCACCCCAGTTTTACTAAATTATTAGCAGATGAAAATCTGTGGCCACTCTGAATGGTTTTTTCAATTTGCTAGCTTAGTCCCAGTTTCTCATTGGATGAAAAACCTTCAAGCGAACTATCAATAGGAATAGATTCATTTGAGGCACAGTCCTATAATTGAAACCAAGACAATGAATATATCTTATGCTTAAAAAAGATACAGACTCTCGAGTATTCAATCTATCTTTGTTGATCTTTGAATATTTTTCTTCTTGTGTCCTTCTCACTGACAATTATTACATTTGTTATTGTTCGTATGTGCGTAGAAGGAGTCATTTAGGATTGTCTGGCCTGGCTATATGTACTTTTAGAGACTGAAATGGAATTTTAAGGTATGCGGGTTGACCAATCCCACCCTGTATCGGGCCTGCACGTGCTATGGGTTATGCGGGGCGAGCCTAAGTGGCCAACATGTTAAAATATCTGCATTGACATCCCTACTTTAAAGGCTTAGAGATGACATAAGAGAAATATTATCACATCTAGTTATTGGGATACGACCCATTGGTAACAATAATGTGATTATTAGGAAGAGAAACATATGATGTTAAAAGAGATAAGGGAGGGGTTATATGGTTTGTCGCACCACAGTTTAGAACCCAAGAGTCCTTACATGAAGTTTTAGAAACATTAAAAGAGGAATTGGAGTTCTTACCAGTCATGGTTAGATAGCAAGTACTAGAAGGTAGCTTCTGATAGACTCCATGAGAGATTTTAGTTGTCAATTTTAACATGTAAAGCAAACGTTCCTTCTTCAATCGAAGATGATGAAGGAGTCTTGTCCGGATTTCCAGAATTTGAAGTTGCATGATAAGCCTTCCCTAAGGGCTGTCCTTTTAATTCTACTAGACAATTGAGATTAGATTTTTCTCTTTTCCTTGTAGCTCGAAGCAGGTCTCTTTAGTGTGACAATGAGAGCACCAACAATCTTCCTTACCTTTAAGTTGAGTTTGAAGTTTGTAGGATTTAACGTTTGGAACCCTTTCCAGAGAACATGGCAGCTCTTTCAGTGGAGGTCTCATTCATCATGACCATTCGACAGGTCTCCTCACCTTAGACAATGTAGAAGACATCAGAAAGAAAAGAAAGTCTTTCCTTTCCAAGAATTCGTGCCTTAACAGGGCCATATTCAGAATTCAATCCTGATAAGAACTTAAATATCCGGGATCATTTAACGAACTAAGAAAGAGTGACATCATCTTTGCTATTTTCAAGCTTCAAATTTTGATATTAGTCCAAATCAATCCAAAACCTTTTTCTACATTTCATAATATTATGCAAGAGGAGTGTCCTTCTTGGCACCAAAGATCTTGCTTTCTAACTCATAACTTGTAGAGATGTCCTGTTGCATGGAATATGTATTTGCAAGGTCTTCTCAAATTGCATGGGCATTGGAGTAGAACATATAATTTGTACTGATTTCTGTAGTCATGGATCCCCATAATCATGTAATAATTTGTGAGTCATCATTGTCCCAAATTTGGAAATTAGGATTATCTTGAGATATGGCCTCTCCTTCTATATGGTTGAGTCTACTGGTATCCTTTAAGGTGCGTCCGATAAATTGAGCCCATCGGATATAATTTTGACCATTAAGGCGACTATCATTAGGAAAGTGTGGAAGATCAAAATTGCTTAGTGGAGTTGTTATGCTAAGATAAATAATAGGGATTCCTTAGCCTCCCTCCTAAGCGAAACGTTACAGTAAGACAAAGAGCTTTGGCGACAGTGACAACTAGCGACGACAACGAGAGTGGTGGTAGAACAACCAGTTGGGTGCACTTCATGCTACCCCAATAATCAAAGGAAATCGGTGCATTTCAGGCAACCTGAAAAAAGAACCATAGCTAAACAGTAAAGAAGAAATGCAGAAGCAGGGCCCCTAACCAAGTTGAAAGGATTAATTTGGATGAAGGAAGATTTTTTATTCAATTGAATTATTTGAACCAGTACATCAACCTCTATATATAGAGAACTCTAGCCATAAAGTACTTATTAGAAAGAGATCTTTAGAATATTGTAGTAACAAGAAGCTTCTAGTAGTACATTTAATATCCTACTAACAAAACATTGATTATTTTCTTCATAGTATGTCAAATGGTGTAATTAAATTTTCAGCTCTTCTACTCTATTAATCTGTTTTGGACTGTGAAGATATTCATTACAAATGGTTTTTGCATATTAAAAACACTTAATTATTTTGTTGGCCCTTTTCAGGTTCACCGTCTTGACAGAGAGACCAGTGGCATCCTTTTACTGGGGAGAACTAAAGATAGTGCATCTCATCTCCAATGGTTGTTCACTAACATTAACAATGCCAAATCTTCTTGTAAGGTGCCTTACATACAAGAAATAATGAACTCCTATTTTCTGTACGTCGTGTCTAGTTAGTGAATCTTTGAAAACACTCTGGACAACTGATTGATATTTTCATTTGAATTTTAACATTGATTTGTTGTTTTAGGCTTGGAATGATGCATGTGAAGCTACGTATCAGAGGTATTGGGCATTGGTCATAGGGACTCCCAAGGAGAAGGAAGGCATAATTCATGCTCCTCTTTCTAAGGTTTATGATCTCTCATTTTTATACTCTTCTTTATATGCATTCAGTGATAACATGTTTAATGTGGCTGCCACCTTCCTGTTTGTTGATTGCACGCCTTCTTATTCCAGGTGCTTCTAAATGATGGGAAGACTGAGAGGATAATACTAGCTAATCATTCGAGTGTAGAACCACGCCAAGAGGCTGTAACCGAATTTCGGGTGCTTGGTCCGAAGATAAATGGATGCTCATGGGTTGAGTTACGTCCACTTACTTACAGAAAACATCAGGTATCTTGGTATCAATTTTGTATTCTCTCTCCATCTGTTTATTGCATGATGAATTCTTTATTTGTTCAAATATGGTAAGTTTAAGATATCAGTTAACTTTTTGAAATAGTTCCCTGTTTAAATATATTTCTGTTTTGCCAAGTAAATGTGATTTCTGTTCCCATTTTCCAGTTGCGCGTTCATTGCGCTGAAGCACTTGGCACACCAATAGTGGGTGACTACAAGTATGGCTGGTTTGTGCACAGTCGATGGAAGCAAATGCCACGAATCGATATCGAGCCAACCACTGGAAAACCATACAAGTTGCGTAGGCCAGAAGGCCTAGATGTTCAGAAGGGAAGTGTTTTATCGAAGGTTCCCTTATTGCATCTTCACTGCAGAGAACTTGTGCTCCCCAACATTGCTAAGTTTCTACATGTTTTGAACAATAGTTCAGAAGAACTACACAGTTCACTTAGCCAGCAGCCTGAAGTTCTACGATTTGTGGCAACAATGCCATCCCATATGAGAATTAGTTGGAATCTTATGTCATCGTATTTAGTCTGAACTTAATTGCATGATGCAATTTGTTAATTAACTGAAGGGAAAATAGTGTTAACCAGCATTTTAGGCAAGGTATGCTTTGCTATTCAAAATTTATAGTGTTACTCTATCACAGGTTCAAGTCCAAGTACATTGAAGCAACATATTGAAACTTCTCTGATTTGTCAGAGTTCACTTTTTGATGAGTTGAATATATATCTGCATCAATGTACTCATGTTATTAATTTGTTCATATTTTCTGGAGACTTTTATAACGAATTCTGAGGTATAACTCGTATTAAACAAGAAGAATTACATACATATACTCTTTCAAAATCTTATTTGAGACGATCCATTTCAGAATGGAAGTGGGTAGATTAAGACTTTGATACTGTATTGAAAAAAATTATCAAATAATTGTCATGTAATCATTACAAATAGTGAGGTTCTTTTATAGAAGGTTTCTAATTGTTTTTGACAAAAATACTCTTGATCAAAATACGTTTTTGCAGCGTCAAAACATGGAAAAAAAAATATATTCACTACATGTAAACAAATATCTATCAAAATACCTACAAAAAATGTTTGTTCTCTAATGAAAATATATTTTTATTATTAGTAACCATCACGATATGTACTGTCTAAAATTTGCTTCCATCGTATACTTTGAAATACGCAATAAAAATGTTTTTTTTTTTATTAAGGGTGACTTTACTACAATAAGTTTCCGTTGTATATTCCGATAAACTTCGTGGAATTAAACAATGAAAATGCATTTATGACAAATGAAATTTTATTATATTTATCGACAAAAAATTATTAAAATATATAATGAAAATGTATATTTATTTATGTTTCATAAGATTTTTCTGTATGCACTTAGAAATATTAAAAGTAACGACTTCAAGAAAAAAAAAACACATTTTGATTATGTATGTTAAAATTACCACTAGAGTGTAATTCTTTATGTAATTGGTATGAGTTAATTTATAAGTATAAACGGTAATTTTGATTGACGTAAGAGTCCTATAAGATTTCATTTTTATAATATCTGTCTCTAAACTGCTGAAGAGAAAAGTTGCTTAAGTGATTTTTGGCAATTACTTCCTTTACTTAACGCACCCCATTTTTATGTTAAATGATAAAGATGCCTTTAAATAAAAGAGATACAGATTAAAATACATTTTGGATTTAGATTTTCAGAACTTTCTTCTGATTTTTGGAACTTCTTTTTCAGAATACATTCCACTATTTTGTTTTCTGAAATTTCTTTTTTACTGTATTTTTTCTATTCTAAAATTACTTTTATGGAATTGAGATTTTAATTTTTCAATTTTATATCAGAATTTTATTTTAGGAACAAAAAAATCTATTCCAATTTATTTTTTCAAAATGTATTTTTTAAATTTTAGATTTTCTATTATAGAATTAGAATGAGCCAATTGCTTCCTGCACGTACCGAATTCCAATGGAAAAGACGAAAATGTTCTTAATGTATTATTTTTTGTATTGTGGATTTTCTTAACTTCCTACCCTTCATCCTTACTTAGGCTTCCATTCCAATTCAAGTATCACTAATCTGCAAGATAAAGCAAAAAGCACTAGTGAGGCAAGAACAGAGGCAGGAGATTCAAGAAAGCTACTTTCAATTTTTTAACTTTTTAGGTGTTTGGTTTGTTTGAAAGGGTCTGTTTAGGGTTTAGGATCTGTTTAGGGTTTAGGGTCTGTTAATGTTGATTGATTGTTAAATTCATTTGATCCCAAAGGGTTTGGTTGGATAATAATATATCCAAATGAGGGATCAAGTTGTCTGGTTGGCCCCAGTGTTATCCGTAGCCTTCA
>Ga0123342_1005374_pt1 | contig 18614 bp, 12 predicted proteins | sample Turbeawhitnodule_FD_89960 | JGI IMG/M metagenome (GOLD analysis project Ga0123342, IMG submission 89960) | Root nodule microbial communities of legume samples collected from Mexico - Turtle bean Mexico white nodule | ecosystem: Host-associated > Plants > Roots > Nodule | place: Mexico: Nepantla...
TTAAACTTTGTGGCGGCCAGTTCTATGGCGGTTTGAGAAACCGCCACAAGCGTATATTGTGGCGGTTATAAACGTCACTTTATACAAAAATAACTGCCACAATATACACTTTTTTTTGTAGTGATATATCATCGAAGTCCAATTATAATTTAATCACTTTATCGAGACACGATATCAAATCACCATTTCAATCTCATTACTCTCGTTACTCTCATGTTACTATATTTTTACATTTCAAAACACAACAAATAAAAAAATTTACATCAATATATCCATGCACAAAGTACATCATTGTGACCGAGCTACACCCACACAATCTAGATTTTTCATTCTAAGATGCTATCTTTTTTAATTAACTTGTCTTACTTGAAATTCTAATTATTTTAACAAAGCTCTAACAACTCATGCTTTAACATAGGAACTTCAAACTTGGGTATATAAAGCCCTAATTATAAAACCAAATTACCTCTACAACCTTAGATAATCAGAGATTCATTTTTATTCATCCAATCACACATGCAACCACACATTTCTAAGCATACAACCACACAAAAAAGGATAAAGAGAAGCTTATTTTAAACAACATTATGATTGATAAACTATGTTCTTCTCTTTGTTAGAGTCATTATAACAAAGTTGGATCTTGGAAAAAACAATGAATAAATTTGTCAAAAATCTAAAGAGAAAGCAATGAAAATATATTTTAAAGAAATAATATGGTTTTTAAATAGATAATTTTATCTATTTCAAAAAAATTTAACTTAACTAACAAAAATATTTAGCCTTCATCGTATTTAAACCAATTATACTCTTAAATAAATTTAACTCAATTCTTATAGAAGATTGTGAAAGTAATAAAATGTACATAGTTAAAAGAAAAATAGTAAAAAAATAATCTAAAAATGATAGAATTTATTGTAATTTTTTCTACTTTTTTTTATCTTTTTGTTATGTTTTTGTTATGTTTTTTCCTACTTCTTTTCATCCAACATCAATAATTTATATTTTATTTTATAAAGGTATTTTCATCTCATCCATTTCTCTTCTCTTAACCGAAAAAATAATAAAATATGTTAAAAAATAGTCACAAATGCAGTGAACCTATTTTATTTTCTTTATTTGTGGTGAGATTCATGGAATTTGTTGTTGTTGTTTTAGAAAAGGAGATGAAAATGGTAAGTGTGATAGCCTCTATGCATGTTGGTGCTTATTACCTTAATTACATGTTCTAATTGTGTAATTATTCCAACTTTTATTTTACTTATATAACAAGTTTCCAATTGCCAACCACACTCAAAAGCATAACACTTTCTCAAAAATCCCTTTCTTGCTGACCAAAACTCAACATCAAAGGTGCTAAACCCCATTTACTTTTTCTTTTCAATCATGCTGTTTTAGGCTGTGTTTGTGTAAGCTCAAATACTGTTTATAAATACACTATGTGTTATATTTGACAAAAATAAATGTGGTTTGTTTTTAAGACACTTTTATTTATTTAAAAGAAAATTTCTATGTGATTTATATTCTAACTTTCTTCTCTTATGTGGTGGGATTAGTGTTGAAAGACAAACTTAAAGTGTGTTTCGTTTAAATTCTCCTTATTGAATTATGGCTAACTTTATCACGATTTATTTATTTATTTTACTTTAAAATCTGTTTTAATTTTAATTTTAAAATCACCTTTTGATATAATTTTATTTTATAAAATTAAAGATTTTCGCTAGTAGTAAATTGTCCAACAATTATTTTATAAGCGAATACTGAATTCGTATCAGGATAAACATTTTAAGTTGATGTGAGTAATATATATTTAAATATTTCTATAAAATTTAATTATATTTTATTTTTAATTCAAGAACACTTTAATATTTTTTAAGTAATTAAATTATATATATTATTTATTTTATCACATCAATCAAGTTATTCACAAATTTTAGAAGTTATATCCAAAAGTTTTGGTAGTGTGGTGATGAGCATAAACTTAAGATGAGGAGATAGAATTGGGTGATTCTGGTTGATGAGTGTTATTCTTTTTTAAAATATCTGTTATGCTCTTTTGAGATCTTAGGGGTACAAATAAGTGCATCTGACCTTCAGAAATTAGGGAATCTTCTCTTTACCACATGTAATATATGAAGGGGCACTTAAGAAAAAGTATAAATGTTTTATTAAAAGACAAGGGCTATGAAGATTATGACAATAGATTTTGCAGTGTTGGAGATTGGAATAGCATCACCTCCCAAATTGAAGGGTACCTAGTACCTGCAATGGTTAGATTTGACCAACATCTGGTGGGTGTGTCCACAAACAAAAAATTGATTGCAGATGAAAATCAAACTAGGAATGTACAAGTACTGGGTAAAGTAGTCTTGATCTTGGACAAAAAATAATGAGAAAGGGCCCATAAGTTTGATTCCAAATTGAAACCACATTATGGAAAAGTCACTTGTCCTACATCTTCCCATGCCATGTGTAAATATTGGATGGCAACATCTATAATTACTACGATGATGACTACTTGGTGAGTCATCCAAGTTTGAACGTAAATTGAACTGAATTCACAGTAAAAGTTTGGAAATTTTTTATCATAAGGGACCCAAAAATTGATTGCAAAATTGGAACCAACTTAGATATACTACTAATCATCTTTCATTGGTCTTGGTTTGTCTAATTGTAAGTGGTGGACAACAATGATAGTGTGTATTATGATCTATGAAGGCAACAACAAGAATCCAACTTACTTTTCAGCAAAACTGAATTCATTTACCATTATAGATAGGTTAAATTGGTAAGAATAGAATCAAGTTCTTATACTAGCATGAATTTAAATTCTGTAATTGATGCATATACCTTGTTAATAAGAAATTTGTGAATGTAAAATATAAACAATTTTAGTGTCTGAGGGTCTGTTTTGATACTAATGAGTATCTGAAACCTAAACTTTTTTTCTTCATTAAGTTTCCTTAATTTATTTCTTCCATTCATGTTAAGGATTTGATTTTTCACTTCACCCTTCTTTGACCAAGTTAATTAAATGGGTTTGTTGTTTCATACCAATGGCCACAAATAAAAGTTCACAAAACACAAGCTGTGAATTGCTATCTCATTCAGTGTAATAGACAATGCTGATGGCATATAAAAAAAAGGGGGCTACAGAGGTAATAAATAAACAGCATAGAAAGATTCCAAAAGGGGACTGACTTAAAAGCTATAAGAATTTTGTTTTCTTGCTTGAAGAAGAGGCAAACCAAAATCTTGAATGGATTGTCTAGCTGCTATGATTGTATGCATATCTGAGAAGGAGATCACTGCCATTTTTTGTACCATTCATCAACATTGTTTGAAGAATTTTGGGTTATCTAAAAAGCCATCTATAGAAAGAGAAATGACTCTTGGACACAAGTTCAAGCTATAGAATTGACTGCTACTTTTTTTTTTCTCACTATAAAATAAAATACAGAACTTCACTTCTTAGAGGTGACTAATCACTCTTTAATTTCAAAGGGAAAGTTGAATTGGCCCCTAGAAATTATGAAAAGAAGACACATGATAGGGATCAATTAACAACTACGATTTAAACACTGCAGCATGGCTACACACACGGCTAAGATTATCTTTAGCCCTGAAATCAAAATCATGGTACTTTGAAACTTTAAGAAATATAATTACAAAACAAGAAAACAAAGTGGTTTGCTGGCATGGCTGGTGAGTAAGAGAGAAGGAAATTAGTGGAGAGTTAGGAATTTGAAACAGTAATGAATTCTCATCACAAATTTCTGATTATTTCTAGCAGAGAGTGTAAACATGTTTAATATTTTGGAGGCCAAAACATGTGTTAATTAGTATTTTATTGAAGTTCTGAAGAGGATTATTTAAGTTGTTGATTAAGAAGATATAAAATTAATTTTGGAAGCAAAGTGGGGTTTGAGTAATGTAAGTGGATCCAGAGAAACATTAAAAGCCTCCTACCATCAAAAGTCAAGCACGAATGAAAAAGTAAAGAGTGGGAGCCCATGTTTTAAAGTTTATATTGACTCTTTCACATTCATATCCTTTTTATTCCAATCAGATATCTTGTGTAGACACTATTTAGTATTGAATTTTAAATTCCCTAAAATGCCTAGAGTATGTAGTGTAGTGTCTGTATTTGGTAAAAGTAAACCGAAATTTGGCCAAGAAATCTCAAATTCAATTTAGCATATTATAAACTAAGTACAGCTTAAACAGTAGAAAGAAAAGAATGAGATAATGAAATTAGGTCAGGACCCTGGAAACTTCCTTCCCATGTAAACCAGTAGAAGAAAAAGAAGGGTAAAAAAATGCAGTTAGGTTAGGTCAGGTGTATCCTGGTTAGTGTTAGATTGAGATTCAAGAAGAAAGTTTGAAAATTAGGTTAAGGTTGAGATTCAAGAAACCAAATAAATGTTTTTTAATGAGCACAGTTCTATTTTTTTATCATGAGTTTGTATATTGAAACTTTTGATGGTTTTAAAATAAAAAAGTAAGAAGCAAATGGATAATGAAAAGATGATGTGATGATAACACCTCTTAGTTCTCAATCATCAACTATTTAAAAGAATGGTCCGAGACTAACTTCTCCACTAGTTTTCTATAGAGCCCTTTGGACCCTCTAAACCAATCTATCAAATCCTGAATCTGGTGAGCATGAAGTTTTGTTGGCAAGCATCCATCCATGGTTCTTAAGAAGCATGGAGAGAAAGGAGTGTGAGAGGGTCCTTACCCCTCACACTCCCCCTCTTTCAACAGTTTGCTTGTGCTTAGCTTTGGCTTCTCTAATCAACAAGGGATGTGCGTAAACATTCTGTGAGTGGCAAAAGCAGATATGCATTCTCCAAAGGATGAGAGGCTTTGGCTACACTCAGGCAAACCGGCAAGTCACAAAAAGGCAATGGACTCCATCGGGGTCTCTATGGCTATGTATTGCTCATTTATGTAGTTCTTCTTGCTGTAGAATGTAATAAACAAGGTTGACCTTCCTTTAAGAAGGTACCAACTTGTGCTGTCTCAATTACTCAATTTGCAGCTCACTAGATTTCCTTTCTCTCTTCCGTTTCTGCAGAAGAGTAGGTAGATAATTGTGATCACTTCACTCCATCTCTGTCCCCTCCCATTCTGTGTGTTTCCTTTTCCATGCTTGTTTGTGTTGTTAGTTATGTCCTTATGAGAAATAAAAGAAGAGTACAATTCTAGTTCCTAAGAGTTTAGGATTGTATTTTATTGAACTTTATTAGAAAAGCTTCAGAATTCTCTTTCTTAGGTGAATGATGATCATGTCCCATGACCCCTCACCATTTCCCTTTACACTGCTGCATTTCTGCTGTTTCTAACATTTGAAGTTGTTCAGGGGGCTCAATGGTAACTACTTTATCCTATTTATATAGAAAAAAGGCTTCCCTAACAACAAATATTTATGCCCCAAAAGTAATAGAAAAGAAAAATAAATCTTAGTAGGAACGGTTTACATAAACACCTAATATATACAAATGAGTAATGTCAAGAGTACACATATATTTCTAAGAGAGTACTTTTGCATACATCGATTATTAATTTTAGTGTATATGATAAACCATGATTGATTAAAAATTGCTGAAGTTAAAGTCAATAGTCAAAATCATTTCAACCAAGTCCACATTTCTGGTTATGTCTCCCTCCCTTGTATTTATTGCTATAAGTTTACAAGCGAGATTTTGGGAGTTCAATAGGGGAACAAATTTCCTTATCATAAGAAACACGTTGAAGGTTGCGAAGTTACTGATGGTAGTGGATGTCTATTCATCTCTCTTTCTACTCTTTTATTGGCTCAATGAAAAATGTGAAGCACAGGCTAAAGTAATGGCCAAGTTAAAAAGGTACAACCTATTTCACCTCATGCTAACACCACACTGGAAGCAGGCTCACAGTGCCATTGCAATAGGCAGAAGATTAATGGGTTAAAATGGATAAATAGATAGCCCCTTCAATTTAATTAACATTTGTCTTATTCTGTTTCATTTTCTATTACCCCTCGCCCCAAACATCATAAGGAATCATTTTTACAAATTTGATCCTTCCTTTTCTTTAACTAATCAAGGTGAATCAAATGAAGCTTTCAATCTACAAATTTTACAGCTTTCGTGGTTTTCATTATGACAATTGTGCAAGTCAGTGGATGTCTACAGAAAATACAGAGACTTGTCCCTCTAATCAATCATCTTCAGCACAAACTATAACTCAAGGCACCCTTTGTGATGGACACCTACATGTGGGAAATCAATGAATATACACGTGTTGAATATGTATAGTGGATCAGAAATCCTATTGGAAATTTTTTGAGGAGTTTTGCTCAACTTTTCCAATGGCCTTTTCCATATTTCAAGAGAGAAGCATACAGTAATTCATTCCAAGTATCAGGTACTCCAGGCAAACACCAATGACTGCAATCTTGGTGTAGTTCAGCAGAGGCCTGCTCCTCTGGTGTCTTATACTCCATTCTGTATATAGAGGGATGTCCATCTTTTCTGTAATCTGTAAGCCTACTAATGTTCATATATATCACATGGGTTTTCATCTTTGGGATGACCACATGCTCCAAAGCCCTCATTTTCGAAGGATACTTGCGCAAGTGCTTTCCATCAGTTATTGGCTCAGTTTCTTTGTGGCACTGTCCTCCTGAATTCCATTGCCCACCCCTGAAACCATACAAGGCAGTATTAGAATATATTGATCAAGGCATACCAGATGAAGATGAATCAGCATAGTAAATGTTAATAATGTATAGTACAATTGAGATCACCACCTAGGAAAATGGAGTCTGCATTAACAATTGCTAGTAATTAGGTCAAATTGTAAGTGGCTAATTTTATTGATTCTTTGTTAATTCCTAGTAAAATAGTTAATTTTATTGGTAAGAAATAAGATATGTGTATCAAACGCTCTACTAACATGGCAGTAAACTTTTGAAAATGTATACAAATACTAATTTGGACTATGGTACAACAGTTATAAATACCATTACAAGAGTAAATGATTTTCTGGAATTGGTCATCTATTGAGTTCAAAACAATACAATACAATATCAATATTAAAGGCAAACCCGCACAAACAGTATGATTTTTCCGAAAAAATCCCGTAGAGGTAATATAGATAAAAGAGTCGTTATTCATATAATAACTAGTGAAACATTTGTTGAAGCATTTTCTTTTTGTGTTTATACCACTATGGCATCATTTATTGAATATTGTATTAGTAGCAACTTCAGACTCTTAACATTTGGCAGCCATGTAAAACAACAATACCTGAAATGGGTGACCGAGTATCCTCTGAAGAAAACCTGAGTTCGATTGCCATCAATATTGTTGTCAATCCATTTAGCCCAAGTGGTCAATGCCCTTGTATATGCATCCAGAACTTTGAGTCTGGGGTATATATGGTTGCCTTCTTGATAATAGTCTTCTCTGTAAAAATACCAGATAACAAAAAAATCAAAAACCTTACTTTTATTTTTATTTTTGAGGATATAATACGTTAAGCACTTTGAGCTGAAAATATATAATAACATCTTGGTTAAAAAAAATCCCAAGTGATATGGTACGCAAGAAATTTAGTTAAATATCACGCCAAGAGTCTGTTATAATTCACAGAAAGTAAGCACTACAAGGCAGAAAACTCAAAGTGTGACGAAAACAAGAGATTAAAATCTTAATAGGAAAAGCAGTTTCACATGTCAAAATAGTAAGCATGGTTGTACACAGTCGTGCTAAAACTCTGTTGTTATTCATTATCAAGTAGCACCACCTAATCTACAGATTTCAAGGAAGGATAAAACTATAGTGGCATAGACAACCTGCAGGCAATGTTACATAACAGACTGAACTCACCCCCTAGATGTTTTCTCGTGAGTCCACCAATGACCTGTATTGAAGACTATGATGTCAGCATCATGATAGGTGCTAGTTGTCTGATCCATCAAATCCAATCTTAATGTCTCAAAGGACCCATTTGTGCCCTTGAAAGTTGACTCTCGAACAATGAATGGCGAACTAACAAAATCTACTGAACAATTATAATCCTATAAATATGGAAAAAATATTCAATGAGATATCATTACAAGATGCATACTTGGGAAAATCTCATGGATATACAGAAACTTGCCTCAAATCTAAAAGCATAGACACCTTTCTTCTTAAATTCAGTTTTTCCTGAAATTTCAAAAACACGTTTCTTGTCCTTGACACTTTGACGCAGGATACACACCATGGACTCCCACATGTTCCTGTTCAGCGAATCCCCCACAAAAACCAGCTTCTGTCCTCGCAACTTTTCCAGAAAATCAGTTGCATTCAAACTGAGGCGACATCAATAATTAACAAACATTATCACAAGCATTGATGTATAGTATCTATCAGATTTCAACTTATAACCAACTGGCATTAAGTGAAGTTATTCAAGAAATACATAAACTGTACTCCAAAAATTGATGAAGGTAATATGAGATTTCGCAACAGTATGGTTTAAAATGGCTGTCCTAGGTTTGATACTAAGTTAAAACACTAAACTACCCCAAAAGGAAGAAAAATAAACTTGGTTTAAAGATCCCTAATCAACCTCCCTCACCTGCCTGAGTTTCAAGTGCAGATTATTCCATATAGCCTGTAGATCACTAGATTCCTTAATCTGACCATCCTAATCTTACTGAACATATTAATATTCCAAGAGAGAGTTTTAGGGTGATGAGTATAAAGGATGGTTGGGGAGCAACTCCCTTTGTTTAGTTTAATAAAAGTAGATAGAAGGAAAAGTATGAGAAAAAATTCTCCCTCGGACTATTTTTTTTTTTTGTTCTCCAGATGGTGAGAATAAAGGGGAATGACTTTTCTTTCAATTTAAAGTCTTGTCAGATATGTTACCTATAAATTGAGCTTCTTAATTTTATGTGAAGATTATACTGTAATTTCACACAAGTAAACAATAATTGTGGTCGTTGGCAATGTACCTCACTCACAACTATGTCCCATGTCTAACATAAAGTATAAATATTCAAACTTGTTTAACTTGCTTTTTTTGCTATCTCTTGTCCGGAGTAAATCAAAAGGACTTTGTAATATACAGAAAGAATTACACACATTATTCTAATGAGGCACATTTCCAGGGGCAAAAGTACCATTTCACAACTTGACACCCGTAATCCTTTGCATTGAAACTGATGTGACACCAATAATAAACAAACATAAGCAATAAACATTTATACATTGTATGGTTTAAAATGGCTGTCACTGGTTTGAAAATTGAAGTAACTGCAAACCAAAACTAAGGTTAAAACACTGAACAATACTAAATATAAGAAAAATAAACAAGGTTGTATAAAGATCCCTAATCACCCACCCCTGCCTGAGTTCCTATAATTGCAGATTATTCCATATTATCCTGTATACTACTAGATCTCTTAATCATGTTAAATCATATAATCTAAACCCTACTCACCATTATTATTACTCCAAAAGGAGAGTTTTAGATTGAGGATGGGGTAGAAGATGGTTATGAAACAATTTCCCCTCAAACTAATTTTTATTCCCCTCCAAATGGTGCTTATGGAACAACTTTTCTTTCAATTTAAAATCATGACTTTATTATTTTTTAAAATAACGATTATTTATATCGTAATTTCCTACAACCAAAAAACCACTGTGGTCCTTTACAATGTACTCACAATTTCGTCCCTTATATAACATATAGTATGGTTCAATCCTCAAATGTCCAAACTTGTTTAACTTACTCCTTTAGCTATCTCTCATCAGGAGTAATGGCAAAAGACTTTATAGCATAAAGACAGAAATGCTCACATCAATGTAATGAGGCACATTTCCATGGACCAAAGTAATCTTTCACATCTTGAGATCTATAGTCCTTAACCTCTTCCATCTCCCCTTAATAAAAATTCATACAGATGAAACGTAACTCTTTTTCCGTTCTTCTCTATGCTATCTTATTCCCTTTCCTCTACATTTTCCTATCTTAAAAGCTTTTCAGCATTCAAATTAAGTAAGATCAAGTTTATGTTTTCTATCCTTCCTACTAATTGTTCGCTGGCAAGATATCATTCATCTTTTAATTATCAATATTAGAATCGCATAGAACCTCCCTCACTCCATATTCACACTCAAACTCACATAATAAACATACAAATTGCATTTCCACAGGTATTTTTTCCCATTCTAAATCAACAAAATTTCTTAATCATTGTTGATGAAAAGAACAGCAAGAGCATCATCATACCTTGGAATGTCACACCCATTCGGCTGCCATTTCCACTTCACATACTCACTATCAGGCCTCCCATTAAGATGGCAATCAAAATCCCTATCAATGAGAGGACAAGACCCCAAGGGATAGTACGGTTTCGACTCATCCCTCACCCATTTCCCATCAAAGATGTCACACTCCACAAACAAACTACCAACACTCCCATTACTTGCCTTAACCAACCCTTCTTCACACTTTCCCAAAGCATCATCACCGCTGCATGACGAATTTCCCGCGTGCCCATTTTCCTTCCCTGACACAGTAAAATTCTTCAAAGAACAACAATCTTCATGCTCCTCATGCCCATCATGCAAGCTTGCATTTTTCCGATTCCCGGTGAGGTTCCCCAAAAGGGTCTTCTTCTCCAAACACTCACTGGACACGTTCACTTCAGCCCTATGCAGAGAACTGACGGAACCATTGGAATAACGGCCCGAAAAAGGAAAACGCCAAGAAAATGAAGAATTGGAATCGGACCCTTGGAGAAACACTTGAACCTTGGGAACAGTGAGCGAAGTGTTGTTGAGAACGGTAAGAAGAAGAAGAAGAGAAACTCCAACGCCTAAACTGAACGCCGAAATTACCTTTCTCTTCTGAGACATAAAGGATTCCGAGAATGCAAGCCTCATAGAAGAGTCCATGGTGGCGATAACAGGAACAACAAAAAACAAAGCCAAGGCATAGAACAAAAACAACAGCACCACCAACAAGAACTACAACAACAAAAAGTGCTTTGTGTTCACCGATCAAAACGGTTTTGAATAAAAACAGTGATGAGGGAAAAAGGGTTTGAGAGCTGGAGTGAACGTGAGCATGTACAGAGAGAAAGTGGGGTGTGAAGTGTGCACCTTTGTAGGGTGCAATGTGCGTACATGAGTGAACCAAGTGAGAGAGTGTGTTACTATTCCTGTTACTAGTAACTAAGAAGTGTCCCTTAGTCACTTTGCATTATGTTCCTTTGGGTCTTCTGTGTGTTTTCTCTCTAGACAGTTACACCATTAACTTGATCTTCAACACCAAAATTAAATGTGAAAATGAGGTTGACTCAATTAAATTTTGGGGAGTTAAAATTCTCTAGATTTGGTTATAATTCTTAGGAAATCGCCTCTATAATTAGAAAAAAAATGTTGCATGTGAAAGGCATTGTTCTTTTTTCTATCATCCTTCAACATAATATTAATATTATATATATCATGTACTCAATAAAAAAAAAATTATATATGAAACAATGTTATATGAATTGGGTTTTAAATTGAAATTTATGGTGATACAAAAAAAATGGCATAATGGTTTGGGAAGTGAATTTGGAAGGTAAAGTTGGCATATTGAAACCTAACTAACCCTAGGCAAAGTGTACTTTTGTGATGAAATTTATGGATAGGAGGAGTGAAGTTGTGTTGTGTGTTGGCCCTTGGAGGGTGCATTAATGTAGAGAGAGGTTGAGATTTGAACGGAGGGGTAGTTTGGTAAATGCAGAGAAAGGGCATTTGTTTTGTTTGTTGTGCAAAAAAGGGCAAACAAAAAAGTGCGTAGGAAATAACGGTGACGCCAACACCAAGAGCATGAGACGTGGCGTGACCGAAAGGCTACAAAAAATTGTGATGCGTAACGGTAGCACCGACGATGTGCATGTGATGTGATCTCGACACGTGGCGAATGTGGGTCATCGAGCGTGGAGATTTATGGTTTAGAGATGGGAGCAGAAGCACACTAACGTGGACGCACATGCCTCTTTATAGAGAGCTTTTTGTCTTTCGGAGTTATCAATATCATTTTAATTTATTCTTATTATTAGTTAAAATATATTAAAATGGAGTGAATCTGTTAGAAACTATACGAATCTACAAAAATTTATAATTTTTAATAAAATATGAAAATATATTTTAACTTTTTCGTGATTTTCATAAGAAGGGGATTTGAATATTAGTAGGAATAAATATTATGAGGATAAAAGAATATTGAAAAACATGTTATAATTACAAATCACACACTCCACTTTTGCCTGACAATGCAAAATGAAAATAATTCCAAAATAATTCAATTGTAACATATAATTATTATATTATAATTTATTTTTTTTATCAGCAATAAAATAAATTAAATTAAGTGAGATACTTCAGGGGTATCCCAACCCGTATACATCAACCATATAAATAGTTCTCCACAGGACATGGAGATAGCAACCAAAAATTGGCTTAACCTACATAAAATACCCAAACAACTAATGAGCAACATCACTTAGTGGACACCTAAACCCAATAACCCACTCCCTTAATAATCTACCTATTATGTTATAATATTTGTATTTAATTTGTATTACTCACATCAATTGGAGAGTTATGAGCATAAATATTATTTGATAAAATATATGCATAATTCATTTTCTTTAACATTAACGACTTGTGAAAGAAGATAATATACATAGGTAGATTATTCATAAAAAATTCTAAGAATATATTAAATGAAAGCCTATTATATCAATGAAATGAGTCTTTATGAATAAATCCTAAGTTAGCCAATTTATCCGCACACACATTCCATTCACGAAAAGTATGAGTAACTCTAAACCTTATTTCCCCATAGTAATTAAGACAAGTGTTTCACCGATTACGAAGTATCCACGAAACTTTAGTCCTAGCAGTAAATGCACCATTAACCAAGACAAAATCATATTAAAGTCATACATTAGTAAGACCCATTTTATGAGCTTCCTCCATAGCATATATAATTTCATAAAACTCAGCAACCAAAGCAGTTTGAACGTCAATAAGCGCAAAAAAACCATCAATAAACTCCCTCATACTCTCATGGAAAATACCCCCACAAATAGCAAGATCAGGATAACCCCTAGCCGCACCACAAATGTTAATTTTAACCCAGCCTAGTGAAGGAAACTCCCATCTAACAGGAAGAGAACGAAGAACTTTACTACTACGAGTATTAATACCAAAAAACTTAAGCATGTTGAAATCCAACATATCATTTTCATTGAAGTTTTAGACGAACTTCCCATTTAACACGTGAGATCTTTAATGACCGAAATAGCCTGAGAAACATCAATTTTATCATAAAATATAGCATAATTCCTCATACACCATATCATCCAAATAGAAAAAGTGATCACAATAAACTTAATCAATTTAACCAAAGGACTACCATCACTCTTAATAAAAGAAAGAAGATCATCCTTATTAGAGAAATGAGAATTAATAAAAATTTGTCAAACCCAACACCAAATATGTAAAGTAGTAGAACATTCGAAAAATAAATGCTGAATAGATTTTTCCTGCTTTTCTCAAAGCAAACACATAGAACTTATATGCAAACCTCTATTATGAATATGCTGATCTGTAGGAAGCCGCCCATGAAAAAAATGTCCAAAGTATTAGAGTTTTGGAATGAGGAATATATGAAGACCAAATGATTTTACCCCAACCACGGGGAACTTCTGAATCCAAGAAAAAAGTCTTAGCTGATTTAAGAGTGAAACAATTAGACTCATCTAGAGTCCAATTAGGAATATCTTGTTCCTCCCTAATCATGATATATTAGTAAAAAGATGTGGCATCTGCTGGAAAGACAAGGGAATATTCCAATCACAATCAGTCCAAAATTGGGAGACTGTATCTGGAATACTAGCACCATCAAATAACTCTGCAATATTTGATAAAGAAGTAGTAGAACACCATTTAGCATTCCAAAAATTAATAAAAGTACCTATACCAACAGTTCAATAAGTATGATCAAGAATGGTTTCATAAAATTGCTTAATTCTAGACAAAATAGAAGAGGATCTATAAACCATTCTAAGCTTATATTTTGATTTAAGAACTCTGGATTTCAAGAGAAAAGACCAAGGCTTATTACTATAAGAAAAATTTCAAGCAAGCTTAAGAAGATACACATTATTTTAATGATGGAGATTAATAATCTTCAAAACTCCATTCTCAAAGGGAGAACAAATCTTAACCAATTAACTGTAGCTATGTCTTTTTTCAGAATATCACCTGTCCAAATAAATTTTCTACACTATTGCTCGACTTGCTTAAGAATTGAGACATGCCCTTTATACATATTAAAATTATAAGCTAGAAATTCAGTAATGACCGTATTAACCAACTGAATCTGACCTATCATGATAAAAGATTTTCCTTTCCAAGATGCTAGTTGCAATCTAACTTTATCAGCCAAAGATTGCAGAAATCGACACTTTGGAGCACCAACAAAGATAGGTACCCCTAAATAATTAAAAGGTAAACAACCATGACTACAAGAAAGAAGACGTTGAATTTTGGCAACAAATCTTGCAGAACTATTCGTGGTGAAAAAACTACTCTTAGAATTATTAACATATTGACCCAAAATATCACCATATGTTTCAAGGAAAGTATTTTGGACCTTGTTATACTTGGTGTAATGGGAGGAGAGGGTTACACAAAATAGATAGAAAATTGGATGAGGCTTTATGTAATAGAGCGTGTCTGGATGAATGGGATTCTTGTAATTATCAGGTTCTTGTTAAAAATTGTTCTTACCACTCCCTTATTCTTGCTAGTTTTACTAATAATTGTTTACGAAAGGTTAACAATTTTCGTTTATTTTCTATGTGACTTCAGGATAGTTCATGTATGAAGTTTATTCATGATTCTTGGGCTAATACGTTTGTTGGTTGTCCTATGTTTATTTTGCAACATAAAAAGGTTACAAATTTAGCTCTGATAATGGAATAAAAATTCTTTTGGTAATGTTCAAAATGTAGTGCTTCTTAAGCACGCTTCCTCCCTTTATATTCAACAAAACTTAGAGACTACTAATTTTTCTGATATTAATGGACTTATCTATCAAGAAAAGATTGCTAAGGAGGAGCTTGACCATGCTCTTCACTGTTAATACTTGTTTTGGAAAGAGAGAGCCAAAATGCTTTGGTTTAAAGATGGGGATAGAAATACTGCTTTTTTCATACTGTGGTAAGAAGATAAAATAATTATAGTAGGATTCATAGACTAAGGATTGAGAATGAGGTTATTGAGGATCCTAAACTAATTGAGGATCATATCTTGGATTTTTATAAAAATCTTTATGTCGAGTTTATTTCTAATGATCAAGTTACAAGAAGTAGTATGAAAGAGTTTATTGGTACTTATATTCCTGAGATGGTTTCCTCTTAAGAGAATACTATGTTGATTAAATGCCTGGATTGTTTGGAGATTAAAAATACAATTTTTAATCTTAATGGTAATAGTGCTCCTAGTCCAGACGATTTTGGTGGTGTTTTCATTCTTGTTGGGACATTATTGGGTCAGATGTTTGCAAAGCTGTTCAACAGTTTTTTAAGAAAAAATAGGTTCTTCCTGAAATAAACAACAATGTGGTCTCTCTTATTACTAAGATTCAGGGTGTTGATTCCATTAAAGATTATAGGCCAATTGTTGTCACTAATTTCAAATTTAAGATTATTTTCAAAATAATGGCATATAGGCTTGCAATTGTGGCTGCTAGAATCATTTCTTCTAATCAATATGTTTTTGTGCAGGGTAAACAAATTCAAGATTGTATTGGTGTTGCTTCTGAAGCTATTGACATGCTTTCTAAAATGGTTAGGGGAGGTAATGTGACTTACAAAGTTAATATTCATAAAGTTTTTGACACTCTGAGTTTGAAGTTTTAGTTTTGGCACGCTTTGATTTTCATCCATCATTTGTTGGATGGATTAGTACAATTATTCGTCCAACTATGGATTAGTACAATTAACTCTTTAATAACTATATAACTTTTTTTTCTGACAAGATACATGTTAAACAAAAGATAAAAAATAATTAAAAATAATAACCATAAAGAAATTGTATCAGTAGCGCATTATGCTCTAATTAGTTGCACTCAACTAAATTATATGAAACCTAAACTATAACAATATTTTAATTAAACTGGACTAAAGAAACTAGTTAAAATTTGTCATTTTTTTTGTTAAAGTCCTTATTTTAAATAATAATATATTATGTACTTATAAGACCTATTGTTTAAAATTTGGTATAAATGAATTATTCACTACAATTTAGATAATATATCATTTAACTAAAGTTAAGTGTTGGAAGACCATAAATGATATTATTTAATAATATTATTTGAATTTTTTTATGCTCTCTTTTCAATATTTATAAAAGATTAAATATAAAATGTTGGATTAAGAACCATTAGAAGGCCCACTCTAGAAAAAGATATATCATGTTACATTTTTTAAAGGGAGAGATAATCTACTAATCAAATATAAAACTAATAAATTAATATAAACAAGCAATACAACATTCTAATAGGTGAATTGCATTAAAATATAATTTAATGAACATTGATGGTTTTCTACATCCACCTCAAAACACTTTTAAACACTCACGATGACTATATTTGGTAGGACTCATGTATAAATAAATACTCACAAGTAAAAACAAAACAACCATAAAGAAATCCAATTATAAATCTTAATGTGATATTCAAAATTTTGCTAAATTCTTTACTATCCTTTCCTTTTCCTTATGTATTTTGTTAAGAAATCTAAGCTTAATTTTACGTTTTTGTTTATATAAGGTGTTTTTATTGTAAAAATTAGTATGGCCACGATCATAGCCACAACTACGACCACAAAAATATGAATGCTACATTCACTTTTGGAAATAGAACATAACCAATTTAGCGAATCTCGTGATTTTTCATTAAAAAACCATTATTTTGTTCAACTATAAAAAGATATGAAATTAATTCAAAATATTTTTTTAAAACTTTTTTCACAATATAGTTGTTGTAGGAGCAAATTAGTTGCATGAAAAGTGGAAAATGCATTCTGTAACATATCATCATCACTCATTCTTGTCTCTAAACAATTTCAATTGAAAATTAATTCTAAACATTACCGAATTATATTATTAAAAAAATTTGCAATCATAAATGCATCAAATTCTAACGAACTTATATAAGAGTTTTTTTTTATAATAAAATAATAAAAACCATGTTCGTCAAGTATTCATTACTATATAAAATATATTACTCTTTCTACTAATCACAAATATTCTAAAATTTATTTCTCATGATCACTACAGGATGAAAATCTAAAATAATAATGATATATTTATATGTAAGATGAAAATTAAATCAATTTTTTAATTTTATTTTGATTATGTGCTTAAACAACAAAATGTATAACATAATTTTATTAGTACCAGGTCTCGTCACAAACAAGTTCATATATGAGCGGACACAAAGATCTTTGATTATGTGTTTCGTCTTATTGAACAGACACATACATGCTTGTTTCGTTTGACCAAACAAAAGCAAACACTTTACTTGTATACTACTTCATTTGATAAGTTTTTTGCTTGGACAGATGAAGTTGATACGTTGTATAAGCATTCGTAGTACATGTCGAGACTTATAAAAGTTTATTCTATATGTGCAGAGAATGTTCTTCTCTTCATTTCTTTCAAGTTTCTCTACATTGATAACTTTTTTGAAAAGATAGAATAATAACCCTATGATTTCAACAAGTTATGTTAGGCTCTATGTTTTTTGAAAATGAGGAAATAAATTACATTTCCTAGACCTGACAAGTCATGTTGTTTGTCAGAGAAGTTGTGTAAAGAAGTCACACACATTTAATGTTACATGGAGAATATTTAATGTGTTTACATGCTTCAACATGGTTAGACATAAGACGAAGAAGATGACATTTTCTTGTCATCTTTATATAAAAAAGATCTTTGTGAAGAAGAAAGGTTGATAAAACTCTTACAACAAGAACATGAACAAACTTTTATAATCTTAAGCAATCATTTGATGAACCAAGTGGTGTTCAAGCTTTGAAGAATCCAAACCCTTTGAAGGATGTTGAAGGCTAGGCTCTGCTTGCTGTTGCTGAGTTGTCTTAGATAGGATCTGGGATAAATTGTTTATGTACCACTCTTGATTGAATCCAAAGCATAGACATTCTCAATCTTTTTAAAAGAAAAGTGTTTTTCAAAATAAGTGAAAAACAATCGATTGTTTTGTTGAAACAACCGATTGTTTTATACTTAGGAGTTTTTAGAAAAGGTTGAAAACTGTTTTTCAAATGGTTGAGCTGTTAAAACCAAAACAACCGATTGATTTGTGGAAACAACCGATTGTTTGTTTTGATACCATAACAGAAAAATGGTTTACACTTTGATTGAGCATTAAATGTTTTTCTAACTGTTTACGCTCCAGTCTTTAATGCTTTGACCAATCCTTAAATGCAATGAATAGTTTGTTAAGAGTTGATAACAAACAACATCTTTGAATATATTCAGAAA
>Ga0123342_1005375_pt1 | contig 18611 bp, 10 predicted proteins | sample Turbeawhitnodule_FD_89960 | JGI IMG/M metagenome (GOLD analysis project Ga0123342, IMG submission 89960) | Root nodule microbial communities of legume samples collected from Mexico - Turtle bean Mexico white nodule | ecosystem: Host-associated > Plants > Roots > Nodule | place: Mexico: Nepantla...
GACATAAGTTGGAATGCTCATCTATCATCTTTGCCACAGATGATGAAAGTTCACTTGGATTAATGCAGAAACCAGCAAACATTCCAGCAGGGACACAGCGACAATCATATGACCTGCATGGTAGCGTCTCAAACGGTGAACAAGCACCTGAACAGTCTACAGCTTCTATCTTCTTCATCGAAAACATTACTAAAATTCAAATTTCAGAGTCAGAAGAAATGAAGTATGTATAATCATTTTGTGTACTTCTCAAATATATAAACATAAATGATGAACAATGGGAAGCTACATACTGAAAGTGGCAAGCAAGAACAGAACCAAAGGAGCAACCCTAAGATGAGCCATTCTTTGATTATGCAGATGTGTTATTCTGAGTTTTCTGGTGTGTTTTTCTCTTCTTGCATGTAACAATTTATAGCCATTAGTCCACTTTGTATTGTATCACTAAAAGAAAATAATAATAATAATAATAAAAGAAAATAAATTAATAATATAAATATAAAAATTATAAAAATTCGTATTATTCAACTGAAAAAAATATAAAAAATTTAATTAATTAAGATTTATAAAAAAAAACTATTTATTATTTTATTTTTAATTATTTTTAGTGATAAAATAAATTTGTGAAAAATCATATTTTAAACATTTTAAACAAATTCAAAATTTCTCTACACCCACCTCAACAACTTCAATAAATTTATTTTCCAAATTTACTCTACATAATTTAATTAAAACAACTTAATTTCTCAAATCACTTTAAAAGGATCGACCATAAAACAAGTCTTGTAGTGTACAATTAGCCTATTCTGGAAAGATGGGTGAATAAATAGTGAAAAGAAGTCCAGGACCACTTCTATTATTTTTCGTTTTTCCATTTTTTTGTTTTTTAATTTTAGCGAAATAACATAAATTACATTTTTGTCTTTTTGTTATTTATTTTTAAAATTGTGTATTTAATTATTTGTAAATGAATATAATTTATTATTAGTATTATTGAAATAAATATTAGTTACTTTAAGTAATTAAGTAATTAACTTTTTAAATCACCCAAATATAGAAGAAATATAAAAAAATATAGTTGTAAGTAATTAAACTTTATGAACCTTTTTTTTCGATTCAATTTCTTTAGAATAATATATTAGTTATGAAAGATATATAAAAATTTTGTACTAGTCTTCAACAACCTCACACTTATTTTTTGTTTATTCCAAGTTTGCTATAAAAGAGGGTTTCAGTTTCAACTTTCTCACTGTTACATCCCAACCGAAATATAGTGCCATTTTGGTTGTGGAAAATTGTGATCACACGCAAACAAAAAAAATCAATGAATCAGAGAAAATGAGATTCAAACTATTCTACCAAAAGTACAAGGTATACTTTAAGTCTTAGAACTTCAAGCATTTCAAACATATCTGAGTGTAAAATGTGAGTTTTTTTTCTCAAAGTGATAGTAATTTTTGTTCGATTCTCATAAAATGAGTATTTTTTTTAAAAAAAAATAGATAAATTATAACACGAAATACGATTTTATCATAAAGAAATTAGAAAATTTTAGAAAAAAAACAATAATCGTATAAACGATATATGATTTCATTTTGAAATCGTATTTCATATACACATTATGTAATATTATAATATATAATTGTATAAAATTAAAAAAAAAACCTAAATTCATATACTCTATATACGATTTTAATTAATAATATATTATACATTTATATTATTTTAATATATGTTTTCTAATATTTAAAATTAAAAATAATAAGAAGAAATTATATAATTTTAATTTATTATTTATAATTTTATAAAATGTTTTTTTAACTAAGTAGTTTCTTATAAAATATTTTTTTAATATATATTATTAAAAATTGGCTGAATTTTTATAAAATAATTTTTTATTATATGTAATTAAAAATTTAAATGCGTTAAAATTATTTTGAATTCTTAATAAAATTAAGATTTAATTACCTTATTGGTCCCTATATTTAGGGCCAATATTCAATTTAGTACCGTGGTTTTTAAAAAAATCAATTTGGTCCCTATGTTCTTTAAAATGTATCCAAAATGGTCCTTTCCGTCAAGTCGCACGTAACGGCGTTAAGTGGTGCTTATGTGGCAGAGATAAGGTGTTGTGTGGACTGCCAAGTCATTGACACGTCGTTTTGGGTCATTAGGGTTTTGGGAATGAGATTGGATAGGGGGAGATTCATAAATTGTGGTCGTTAGGGTTTGCGTGCGTAAAATTTTTGGTTGCTGCCTTGTTCATAGAAACGAGTGAGTTTACATATAGGAGGGTCGCCGTTTGTGGTAGAGCCCGGTGTTTGAGGATTCGTTGGTTGGAGAGGATTAATCAACGTTTTTGATTCGTTCGTGGGTGTAGGTCCGTTTGTGGTGGAAATGTGTGCCTATAGGTCTGCATCTGTATAATCATGCAGCTGTAATCGAATGGAAGTGCAGCAACAACGATCTAATTCTAGCCATGGTGTTGGGAGTAGGACGACTTTTGTTGCTCCCATTTGCAATTGTGGGGAATTTGAGGTTTTGAGAACAGCAACAACGGTCAAAAATGGTGGGAGGCAATTTTGGGGGTGTCCAAAGTACAAGGTGAGATGTATTAAAGTGTGGTTTATGAAAAAAATGCATTGGTATTGATTTTTTGGTTATCGTTTTGTCTAATACAGAGTAGGAGTGGTGTAAGCATGGGATGCAATTTCTTCAGATGGTGCATTGAAGACACTAGGGATGACAAAGATGGAACTATTGCTAGACAAAGAAACAAGATTTGTAGCTTGGAAAAACGTCTGAAGATGTCAAGAAAGTGGATTAAGATGTTATTAGTAGGGTTGTGTGTTGTTGTTGTAATAAACATTGTTATGTTGACTGTTTTCTTAAAATTCCCATAAGTGACGTCAATGTTTATTTTGGTTAGGATTATGATTAAATGAGTTAATGTAATATGTATTAGTGTGTTGAGTTTATTATGTCCCGTATGTAATATGTATCCTTAAATCTGTATCAATGCAAAATGAATTTTAATGAACGAAATATTTGATGTTCTGATAGACCCTGGATGCATCTTGAATAGTAGACATCATTTAGCAAGTAGTAGACATCAATATTAAAACACTAATTTAATAAAATAATTGAGTACAGATTTTAGTTTAAGCAATTAAATATTTTTTATCCAAATGAAATAAGTTTATTATTAATTTGGTTAAGTTAAAATGTTTTTGAGGAACTATTTACACAGTTTATAGATGCACAACAAAGCAGTTTTGACAGCTAGCAAAAGTGATTATTAAATTTGACATTAGTTGAGCAGGAAGGAGAACAATACATGTTCAATCAGAATTTTCCCATCTCAGAGTAAACCAAGAGTCCACTATTCAGAGGCTAAGCTATAGCAATAGGAATATAAAGTGTAACAAGCACACACAAAAGCTTAATTATCATAGATTTAGAATGACGCAAACTTAATTATCATAGAACCTGGTAACATTAATGTACTCCAAAAACTACCAAATACATTAAGTACATGATACATTAACAAATTACCAAATTATCATTCCAAAATACATTAGGAGAGCCTACAATAATTGTTTCTCAAAATACACAGGTATAGAATGAGTGAGTTCCAAAAGCATTCATGGCTTCCAAAAGCGGCCTCTAATGGACTGTAACTTAAGCCTCGTGTTGGGTCTTGAAAAGTTTGCACTTGATATTGTTGTCCTTCGAGTTGTCTGAGATGGTTTTGAAACTTTTGGTTGAGTAGGGAGAGATGGTGGAGGAGGTGCGGTTGGAACTGCCTGACTTGGAGCTTCCTGAGATGGTCTTGGTGCACTTGGAGCTGCCTGACTTGGACCTTGCTCAGATGGGCCTGGGTGAGATGGCCTTGGGTGAGATGGTCGTGGTGCACTTGAACCCTGTTCAGATGATTTTTCAATGCAGGACTTTCTATTGTGCCCAACCTTATGACATATCCCACATTTTTTCTTTAATCCAGTTTGGCCTAACTGAGTCTTGTTCTTCATTAGCTCTCACGCCTCCAACCTTCTCTTCTTTTTTGGTCTTCCAGGCATCTTCTTTGTGGGAGGTGGCACAACATCTGGCATTTCAGTTTTTTCCCATACTTGTTCACCGTTCACTGGATAGATAATTGAGTTGTACACCTTTTCATATGTTTCCTTCTTGTACCAAAATGAAATGAAGTTGACGGGATCGACATTAACAAATTTCATTGCAGAAATTGCATGACAACATGGTATTCCAGTCAACATCCATTTTCGGCAACTGCATTCATGTATGTCCAAGTTAACCGCAAACTTTTCTCCAATGGTAGAGGTATGTCTCACTTCAAATAGGTGATCTGCAGAAGAGCTGTGATGATGGAATTGGTTAGACATATCTAACAAGTAACACAATAAGTTTTTAAAATAGTGTATCAATGTTGTCATCCAACCTTGGTATCCAATATCGAGTTTGATTTGCTTCCTTTTGTAACCTGCTTAAAATCTTTGGACATACTGATCCTTGAAATGAGGCAATTTTCAATCTATTCTTTGCCCATCTCTGCATTATATAAGTCCTGATATCTTCTAGCATGGTAATGATAGGTTTTGCACGTGCAGGTACAAGCACACTATTAAAGCCTTCAGAAATATTGTTCACAAGTAAGTCACATTTTGGAGTGAATGTGAACCTTGATCTGGACCAAAACCTAGTACAGGAAAATAAATTATTTCAGAATAAACAGAACAATGGACAAGCGTTTGGATTTTGGTAAGAACATCATATATACTTAACATCAGTATATGTTAACGGTGAATTTTCTCACCTCCTCCTTTGCCAATGAGACAATGACATATGTTAACCATAGATGATTTCCTCATTCAGATATTAGCTAGCTCCATACTAAGAAGGTGAAGAAACCTAAGATTAATTTTTTAGTTGTTACATTAGAAAAGCAACTCTTGCATTCCTATCAATTAATCTTATAATACCTCAAAGAAATTGTAACATTCTTAAACATGTATTTAACCATTATCATAACCACTTACTTTTAAAAAATTGCTATTTTTTTTAAAAAAAATAAACTGTCGAAGTAAAATTTCTTTTAAATCCAACAAAAATTAAACAGTCTAAAAGATAGTGAAAATTTAAAACTAACATTGTGTAGTCACAAAATCTAACAAACTACACACTAAATCATAATGTTCATAATCTTTATACTGGTAACACTTCAAATCTGGGATACCATCATCTCATTACTTTGAGCACAGAGCAGGAGTTGAAAAACTAGTATGAGGTTTTCTGACCTTATTCTACCAATGAGAACCAGTCACCTCCTTAATTTACCAAAGAGGAGCTAGAGTAAACTATAAGTAGTTTCTTCAAGCATATATCTTTTTATATCTTTAAAATGAAGTAATTTTGGTTTGTTATTATTATTTTTGTTAATAATTGAATGATATGTATAAAGAACAAAATTGCACATCATAAAACTAAATGTAAGATATTATTTTTGTACAAAATTGCACATCATAATATTTATGTAAGATATTAATAACAACCACGAAATGACACCACGCTCGACAATGCCTTCGGATTCCTCAATCGCTGCCCCTTCACGAGCTCTGGATTGCACCACAGGATCGAACCTTAGAATGGACTCGGGATCGCACCACGTGAACGCACTACACAATCGAACCTCACGATCGCACCACGGGATCACACCTCAAGATCCTTGTTCACAATCGCACCTCGTATTCCAGAAACCCTAATCGTGATTTCAATTCAAAATTCATAATCCCCAATTCAAATTAGTGTAACCCTAATCCCCAATTCATTTTTAAGTAAACTAATATAACCATCCACGTCACTTGACACGTCTCTGCCACATAAGCACCACTTAACGCCGTTACGTGCGACTTAACGGAAAGGACCATTTTGGATACATTTTTAAAAACATAGGGACCAAATTGATTTTTTTTAAAACCACAGTACTAAATTGAATATTGGTCCTAAATGTTGGGACGAAAAAGGTAATTAAATCTAAAATTAATGATGTAATATTTTAATAATATAAAATAATAGAAGTCAATTATGTTGATCTGCCTGATCCTTACTGTGCATGTGGGTTCGAGATGAAATTCAGTATCTTATAATTAGAACAATAATCTTGATTTTGAATTGGATAAAATTCAACATCATAAACCTTCAAAATAGATTGCGGACTATTGATAGGATCAAGGAATGGGTATTGGATAACTCTTGAACATAAAATTTTGAATTTTTTTCTATTGTAACTTTTTATACATGACACATAGTAGATTATTGTTCACTTTTTCGTAACAAGATAGTAATATCTTCCAAATATTGATGAATTAAATTTACTTTAATCATTTTGAAAAGTGATCCAAGAAACACTCTGGCTAGGAAAGACTTGGTATTTAAGCTTGTCCATTTGTGACTCACCTCTCTTTCCTGGGAGTTTACTTGGTTTGCTTTCAAATAAAAATTCCTTAATATTTTTTTTCTTCTTGTAGCAAACATTTAGAACATGTAATACAAGCACTATGCATGGTTCTAGATAAATTTTGAGTTTCTTGATCTTTGTTGTGTGGATTTCTTTGAAAAGTTTTGAAAAATAAGTTGGTTATCAGAAATTTAGGGTTGAATCTTTTGTGACAAACTGTCCCATGTGAGATTTTGAGCTTCATTGACAAGATTGTCTAATGTATCGTCTAATAGATTGTCTAATATTCTTTTTAGAGTGTTTTGCTTACACTCTAGAACTTAGCTTGATTCTATGGTTTATACTTATGATTTACATGCATTAATTGACATGATTGACGCATTCTTTGATTAACCTACTAACCATAATAACCTACCCTTCATGATAATTCACTTGTTAGCCCTTTGAGCCTATTCTTGTTTCTATTCCTCATTACAAGCCAAAAACAGAAAAATCATGTTTTGTCCCTACCTTAGAACATAAAGGAGCTTTAAAATTATTTGATAATAGGTTCTTGAATAAGTGTGGGGGTGTATCTCATTTTCATAGTTTACCTCTTTAGTTTTTTTTTTAAAAAGATAGAAAAGAAAAGAAAAAAAAAGGAATAAAACAACATAAAACAAATAAAGAAAATAAGAGTGGATCGTCTAATACACTTGGTAGATGGTCTACTATGTGAAAAAGAAATGATATCTTGAAATAAAAAGAGGAGTTGAATTGTCATGATACTTACACTTGTTTTTAGACCTATCCTCCATTGCTTCTTTGTTTTTCTATGGTTTTTAAGCTTCTTTTCCCCATTTTACCTAGCTTTACCTTAGCCACATTACATCCCTTATGATGACCACTTGATATTTGATTGCATGTTTTTCAATTGTTGTGAATATTAGAGTCTTGCTAAACATATGTGAGTGTTTGTTTGCATGGGTGTTGAGTGTAAATACAAACCTAAACACTTGAGAGTTAGAGAGCATCTAGTGAGAAGTTTATCAAATTTTGATTCACCTTTGAATTTGATTACTTGCTTGTAGTTCAAATCATAGGATTTCCACTCACACTGGTTTTGATTCCTTGATTTTCTTGAAAATGTATCACGCTAATGTAATTGTTCTTGTTTGTTGCCTTTTTGTTTGAGTTTACATTATTTTTGCTTTTAGCTTTCTAAATATTTGTTGGGTGTTTTGTCTAGGAGTGCAAAAGGATAAGTGTGGGGGTATTTGATGAGCATATATTTATTCACTCTTAATAACTTTAATCATAGATTATTTGACTATAATAATAAATAAATCCATTGTTTTAATTAATATTCATATAATTGGGTTTATTTGGGTCTTGACTATTATTTTTTTTAATTTTGTGTTTTTAGAGTAAATTATATGAATGAAGTGTCTACCTTTGTGAATGGACCAAATATGCAAAATTCTAAGTTGTTTCTTTGAATCAAACAAAAAACAAATTCTAAGGAGAAGAAAAAGAAAATAAAAGCTACAATATCTCAGAAACAGAATTGGAAGCATATCTTCTGCAAAATAAAAAGAATTATGGAAAGTTGGAAATTGTCAACATAACCGGAACTACAATATTTTCTCAAGATCCTTGAAGCAAAAAAGCCTATAAAAGAACACAAACATCAAGGAAAAAAAGGGAGAGCTTGATAGGGTTTTCTTAATTTTTTTTCTTCCTTGTAATTCTTTTGCCTACGCATGGAAAGCTAAATCTTTTTGGTTGATTCCTTTGTAATTCCCCATTGAGTTCTTAGATTTTGATCAATAAAAGTTTCATTTTACAATTCTTTATAGTAGTTATTTTTAATTGTCTAATCTTCTGAAAAACTAATTTTTGTGAGAGGTTGTACTTGAACGCATGATTGAGAGTCTTCCTTATCTTAAACTTTGGTTTCTTAGTTAGCTCACATTGTTCTAATTTATTTTTTGGACGGACGATTCAAGAGAGAGGAGGTAAGCATTCCCATGGAGTATACGCATGGAACAAAAGTGGGTATTGATTAAACCAGTAGGCGCATGCTTTACTGGTGAGCTTAAGTTGAATTAGGTTAGAACATGTTCAATCTAGTTTAGCTCTGTTTGAAGTTTGAGAATTGATTAATCTTTAGAGAACCTGTGAGGAATTCATTGGTGGAGAGACTTGGGAGAGTAAACCTGCATTCTTTACTGATTTAAATCATCTTTTATATTTTTCTGCTTAACGATCACAACCCCTTTTGCTTTACTGTTATTGTTAATTTTCATTGTTTGCATATATGTTTTGAATTCTATTTATTGGAATCACTATTGGATTTGTTGGGAGACGATTTGGAGTCATCTGACAACTTATATACTATCATCTCTCTAGCGTTAGAAAGGTATACGCTAGAATCATCTTAATTTGACAACAAAATGACAGCTATCAGTTGGGGGGATGTGTGGTGTTCGGTCAGGTCAGTCATTTGACTGACCTAAAGTAACCAAAAACAATCATTCAACTCGGGATAAGTTTCGTGTGCCTCCTGATGAGGTATCTGATTAAGTCATTAATTAATAAATCAAGTTAATCGTTATTTAAGAAAGACCTTAATTTGATGAAATCCCTGCTAATAGGGGATATCCCGAGTTAGAGGGGGAGGTTATCCCAATTGTGGGGTGAAGGAAGACTAGGTAAGCAATACTGGGAGAGAGTGGAGAGAGGAACGAGAACGGTTTTTCGGAAGATAGGGAAAGGGGAAAATGAGGGGGGTTGCTAAACGTTATAAAAGAAAAAGGTACCAGGGATAAGGGGGATCTGTTTTTTGGCTGACGAAGGGGACAAAAGGAGAAGAGGGGGAGAAAAGGAGAGATGAAAGAGGAAAGTAGAAAAAAGAGAGAAAACAAAGCGTTTGAGGGAGAAAATCGTAATTCGACTAGAACAATTGTATACACTTGTTATTTTATATAACTATATATGTTTTGTTGATGTTATAATTTTATTTTATTATTTATAATTATATGTTGTTATTAATAGTATAATTAAATGTTTTTAAAATTATTAAATAAATTTAACTAATATTTAATTTTGTATATTGTATATATATAGTTATATTAATAATTATAATAGTTATATTTATGAAATGACCAATATCATTTCATGCACTTTTGCAAAGTTATATTTTAAGGGTATTAATGTAAAGCACTCATATTCTACTTGGACATCCCTTCCGATCTTTGCATATGTGAAAACAGAGAAACATTCATGTTCGGTGTCTACACCCTCATCTCCTGACATACTAATCCAAACAAGAGATTCTCTCACTCACTCATCCACACTCCTAAAGAATGTGTTGTGATTGTAGAGCCATCAACAATATCAACATCAAATACAAACATCCAATTCCTAGACTTGATGATATGCTTGATGAATTGCATGGGTTCACCATATCTTCTAAAATTGATCTTAAAAGCGAATATTACCAAATAAGAATTAAAAATGGTTGGAAAAATGTTTTTAAGACCAAATTTGGACTATATGAGTTAATACTGATGCCTTTTGGACTCACTAATGCACCTAGCACATTCATGAGACTTATGAATCCATGTCCTTAGGGATTGCATAGGTAAATATGTAGTGGTTTATTTTGATGATATATTAGTAGATAGTCAAAGCCTAAAGTCCCACCTAAGTCACCTTAGGGAGGTTCTTTTAGTGCTTAGGAAAAATAACTTGTTTGCTAATATAGATAAATGCACTTTTTGTGTAGATAGTGTAGCGTTTTTAAGTTTTATAGTAAACAAAATTGGGGTACATGTTGACCCTGAAAAAATCAAAGTCATCCAAAAATGGCCAATCCCACAAAATGTAGGAGATGTTAGGAGCTTTCATGGCTTAGCTTTCAATTGCTTTTTTAACTTCTTGCTTAAGTCATTCATTCTTAGCTAACTAATGAGTTTGATCAATGGTAGGAGCTAATAATGAGAGTTGAGGGTTGCACTCCATGACAAATGTTGGCAGCAAAGTCCACATGGCAGCCAAGTATACTTTGACACTGAAATCTCCAACGACACATTCAACAATGGAAAAAATGGATTATTGTCCAAATTCTCTACACTAAAAGCCATTCAACAAAAGATAATTGTCATTCAGTCTCAAAAACACATAAAATAATACTCATAAAACACATAAAATGCTCATTACATGTTGTAATTTCCAAGAATCAAATGAGCATAAAATATTTTACAAATATTTAAGACACACAATAGGGCATGGATGCCATTCGAGACATAATAAATTCACTGATTTTATTTATGTTTAATCCACAACTAGATTTAAAAAATGCCAAGCACCACACTTCAGACATACTCAATTTCTCCTATCTAAAGATAATAATTACTATGATTTCATATCTCCCTATTATTGCAACACAGAGACCTTTGCAAACTACATTTTGCTTCCCATTAAAGTTCAAAAGGTGGAACTATTGCAAACATTCTTCCCATTATAGTGATAATTATACATTTACAACTCTCTAGTTTCACTATTATTGTGGTAGTTTTGAGTGCTTGGTCTCATCTTGTTCTGCAGTGCTATGAATTCTTATAGTCTTGTCATTTTCTCTCTTCTAAAATATCATGTATTCGTAAGTATTGTGGCAGTGTGGTGTGATTTGGTGGTGTATTAGAGTAATGGAGAGTGAAGAATCTTCTAAAATATCTTCTGCATATGCTCATTGTTCATGTATACAGACACAGAAAAAACAATGCATTTCAGAAGACTCAAATGAAACTTGAAAAATGAGATTAGCACTATACCTACTTCCCCCACTTTTATCCCACTCATCAATCACTTATGTGTTTGAAGTGAGGAGGGCATAAATGAATTTGTGAATATTATAGAAAATATTGAGGTTGTTTAGATTATATATTTATGAAGATTGTTTGTTGAAATTTATAAATAATATGATAATTAAAAGAAAATTCAGATTTTTTTAAAAAAAATATAAAATATAAATTTATAAATTCATCTTTATTATTAAAAAATATTAAATAATAAATTATAGTATTTATTTTATAAATTTAAGTTAATTAAATTTTTTAATATATAATATTCACAATTACTTGTATTTTTTAATAAAAAATTAAAAAATATAATAGAAAATAATTTTGTTTTAAATTAGAATAAATTTATTAAATATATTAAAATTTATGAAAATAATATTTATTATTATACACATTTGTTATTTTATATAATTATATGTTTTATTGATATTATTATTTTATTTTATTATTTATATTATTTATAATTATATGTTTTTATTAATAATATAATTAAATATTTTTGAAATTATTAGATAAATATATTTAATATTTAATTTTGTATATTGTATATATATAAAATTATGTTTCGAATCTAGTTTCACTATAGAAGTAGTTATTTATTGTGGCAGTGTGGTGTATGAAAAAAAGTGGTGATTTGAAAATGAATTGAATGAAACAGTAAAATATAAAGAGTTTTGGTATATTGACACTATCTGACAGTAACACACATTTGATGCTGTAAACGTGGTAATGACATAGCAGAGTAAGATTGCGCGCTAATGAGCAGTGTGGACTTCAAAATAGGGTAAAAAAGAATATATTACATCGGTTCTTAGTAACAACCGATATAATATTTTTTTTTACTCGGAATGACCCATATTACATCGGTTAAGTTATCTAACCGGTGTAATATTTTTTTTTATTCAGAATGACCCATATTACACCGGTTAAGTCATCTATCCGGTGTAATATATGACCCATATTCAAAAAACGTGGAAGGTTGTTCCGATTGACGTGGTGTTATACCAGAGAGTTTTGCCTTCGATCCTCGCGGAGTTGTTCTCGGTGTGTCGTCACGTCGAGCACAGCAACGACGATCTCGGCGAGGTGCTGGAGGTTCTTGAGCATCAAGGCCGAGAGCGACGACGTTGCAGACGTCGAGTGATTTGACGACGCAGTAGAGGAGCTTCGAAAGGAGCTTATCGAGTGGCGGCTTGACGATTTGAGAGGGGTCGCAGCCCACGAGAACGACGACTTTCAACTCAGCCTCGCAGTAGAGGAGCTCGTCGAGGAGGTGGCGGAGCCAGGATATGGAGAGGAGGGCGTCACCAGAGGAGTCCTTGATGGTGATGGACAAAAGTTCGGAGAAATGATCTCCAACATGCTTCTGAAAACAAACTGCTCTTGTTACGTTATCATTTTTTGCCACGTTGACAGCGTCAAATGTGTGTCATGTTGCAGAGAGGGTGTTAACAAAACATTTTTCAAATATAAAAGTTACAAGTTACGTTGTATATCTTTTAGAGTGTTGGACACTGAGCCCTTTCACCCGTCATATTTGTCACTATCAACTCTCATTCTTATACACAATATAAAAAGTTAATATTTAAAGTAACTAAATATTTATTTAAATAATAATAATAAATTATATTTAATTTTTAATAATTAAATGCATAATTTTAAAAAAAATAACATAAAAAATTACGAAGCATTCATGGAACATCCAAGGAACATTTGTCCTAGCAGTAAACGCAGCACAAACTAAGACAGAGTCACATTCCAGCCAGACATTAGTAAGACCCAACTTTTGAGCTTCCTCCAAAGCATATATAACTTTGTAAAATTCAGCAACCAAAGCAGTCTGAATGTCAAGAAACGCAGAGAGAGCTCCAATAAACTCCCCCATACTCCCACGGAAAATACTTCCTCAAGCGGCAAGACCTGGATAACCCATAGCAGCCCCATCAGTGTTAACTTTAACCCAGCATGGTGAAGGAAACTCTCATCGAATAGGAAGAGGACGTAGAACTTTACCAGTACGAGTGTTAATACAAAAAAACTTGAGCACATTGAAATCGAACATATCATTCTTCATTGAAGTTTTAGACGAATTACCCACTAGACAAGTTAAATCTTTAATAACCAAAATAGCCCTAGAAACCTCAATCTTATCCTGAAAATGAGTATAATTCCTCATACACCATATCATCCAAAAAGAAAAAGTTATCACAACTAGCTTAACCAATTTAACCAACGGACTACCATCACTCTTAATAAAAGAAAGAAGATCATCCTTATTAGAGAAATGATAAGTAGGAAAAATGTGTCGAACCCAACTCCAAATACGCAAAGCATTAGCACATTCAAAAAATAAATTTTGAATAGATTCCTTGTGCTTTTCATAAAAAGTACACATAGAATAAATATGCATACCTTATTTTGAATATGTTGATCTGTAGGAAGCCGCCCATGAAAAACTTTCCAAAGGACAAGAGTTTTGGAAGGCGGAATATATGAAGACCAAATAAATTTAGCCCAACCACAGGAAAACCCTGAATCCAAGAAAAAAGTCCTAGCTGGTTTAAGAGTGAGACGGTCAAACTCATCTAGAATCCAATTAGGAATATCATGTTCCGCCCTAACCATGATATGACTAAAAAGATGAGGCATCTGTTGTAAAGACAATGGAATATTCCAATCACCACCTGTCCAAAACTGAGAGACTGTATCCGGAATACTAGCACCATCAGATAATCCTGCAATATTTGCTAAAGAAGTAGTAGCACATCATTTATCATTCCAGAAATTAATAAAAGAACTTGTACCAACAGTCCAAGAAGTATAATCATGTATAGTAGAATAAATTGCTTAATTCCAGGCCAAAGAGATGAAGATCTATAAACCATTCGAAACTCGTATTTTGATTTAAGGACCCTGGCTTTCAAGAGCAAAGACCAAGGTTTGTTGCTATAAGCAAAGTTCCAAGCAAGTTTAAGAAGATATGCATTATTTTCATGGTGAAGGTTAATAATTTTCAAACCTCCATTCTCAAGGGGAGAACAAATCGTATCCCAATTAACAGTAGCTATACTTATTTTCAGAATATCACTAGTCCAGATAAAATTTCGACACCACTGCTCAACTTGCTTAAGAAGAGAAACAGGTCATTTATACAAATTAAAACTATAAGCTAGAAGACGCGTAATCACCGTATTGACCAACTGAATTCGACCCATCATGCTAAGAGATTTACCTTTCCAAGAAGCTAGCTTCAATTTGAAAAAATGAAAAAAAAAATTAATGAATTTGAAAGATATGATATAAGTAGGCCAACTGTATAAGACATGAGATATGTGAATTTGAAAGATTAATGAATTTGGAGTGAATTTGATTTATTTAAATAATAAAAAATTTATAATTTTTACATTTATGTTATTAATTTATTTTCTTTTATGATTATTTCTTAGTGACCTAGGAAGATGAGTAAAAATAAGAGTGGAGTAGTGCCTATAAATTCTTACCTGCAAGCACAAACTAAAACACATCACAAAACTCAGAATAAGAAATCTGCAAAATCAAAGAATGGGTTATGTTAGGGTTGCTCCTTTGGCTCTCTTCTTGCTTGCCACTTCCAGTATGTAACTTCCCATTCTTCATCATTTCTGTTTATATATTTGAGAAGTACACAAAATTATTATACATACTTCATTTCTTCTGACTTTGAAATTTCATTTTCAGTGATGTTTTCGATGAAGAAGATAGAAGCTGTAGACTGTTCAGGTATTTGTTCACCGTTTGAGGTGCCACCATGTGGGTCACTTCAGTGTCGCTGTGTCCCTGCTGTACTAGTTGCAGGTTACTGCATTCATCCAACTGGACTTTCATCATATATGGCAAAGATGATAGATGAACATCCCAACATATGTCAGTCTGATGAAGAATGCATCAAGAAAGGAAGAATGCATGAAGAAAGGAAGTGGAAACTTTTGTGCTCCTTATCCCAATCCCCATATGGAAACTCCTATGTCTGAAACATCCGAATATGTAAATGAACTTTCAATTTTTATAACCCAAAAATCATAATTTTCTTTTTCAAATAAAGGAACTTTTATAAATTGGGTTGCTGAATGTGTGTTTTGAAGATATTTACGAATAACTATTTATTTCAAATTTTGATGAAGATGAGATGTGAAAAAAAATCTATCCAAATTCTACTGTGAACGCTAAAAGTTCTTCTCAAGAAAGATCGTACGTAGGATTTGTGAGGTGAAAAAAAAAAGTGATACCTCCAAAATAATCTAATTATTCTACTTTAATAATAATATTTTATATTAAGTATATTTTCAACAATTTGGGTGTGGGTGAATACACTGTATTAATGATGTTGAGAGTATGTAACCAAAAAAACTCGTGTATTAAGTACATAAATTCGTAAATTTGTTGATTCTAGTGACAGTCATAACAAAAAAAATCATCTATAGTTAGTTAGATTTCTTTATAAAAATTTAGTTTAATTTAAGTTCATAGTTTATCTACATTAGTAAATAGTTCCACGTGAAAGTGATTTTGATTTGTGGTTCCTATCTTTCCCGATGCAGCCATAATTGACTGAAAGAATTCTGCTTCAAAGAAGGTTAAATAGTTGCTCTATTTTTTATTACAGGACCACAAGATACATATTAAATAACTTATGCAAACTAATTTAAATTTATTAAAATAATATTATATAATTATTCTTATTTTTATTAAAACTATTATGAATATAGTACAATGTTCTTAGGTAGTATATTTAATGTAAACAATTTATCCATCGATTATAAAATTAATTATGCTTTACATATTCTTGGCACATAATTAATCATGACGTTTTTTACTAAAAATTGATTATACCTTGCCCACAGTTGTTTATGTTGTTGTTTTAAGTAGATAATTGATTATCACTTTCACAAAATTGTTTATGGTTCTATGCGGCTACTAGTTTCATTGTTTCATATGATACGTTGGATGAATCTTGTTATATAGTAAGTTTTGGATTGGGAAGATAGAAGTTGTAGATTGTTCAGGTGCTTGTTCACCGTTTGAGGTGCCACCATGTGGGTCACTTCAGTGTCGTTGTGTCCCAATTGCAATATTTGGTGGTTTCTGCATTCATCCAACTGGACTTTCTTCATCTGTTATTTTTAAGCGAAAAAAACAAATGAATAAATGAGAGGTATTTCAGGGATAATTCAACCCTTATACAAGTAAGAGAATATAATCTTCTAATCTCTTAACAAAAACTTATCTCCTAGGAACTTTAACTGACCTCATACAAAACAAAGGCTCAAGACACCAAACTGAGTATGAAAAACTTACACCGTGCGCCTTATATGTAATCTAAGACCAAGTCTTCATTTGAACCATAGTGAAAATTTCAATATGATCTACATTGCCTCCTCTGAAAATTTAACTAATATTTAATTTTGTATATTGTATATATATAATTATATTAATAATTATAATAGTTATATTTATGAAATGACCAATATTATTTCATACACTCTTGCAAAGTTATATTTTAAGGATATTAATGTAAAAGACTCATATTCTACTTGGACATCCCTCGCAATCTTTGCATATATGAAAACAAAGAAAAAAAATCATGTTTCGTATCTACACTTGTCCAAACAAGAGATTATCTCACTCACTCATCCACCCTCTTTCTTCATCAACGAATCCAAACATAGCATAAAGGTTAAAGCAAAAACCTACCATTATGAGAATTTCACCATCAACTACAAATAAACACACCTACAACCTACACACTCCTACAAGATAAAAATACATATTAAATAATATTTATAACTCAATTATCTAAAATCAACTAATAATTTAAATATTAGAATAACTTTTTCAGATACATGACCTGAAGAAAGACCTAACCTGCTTCATTCTTTGGTTTTGTGGATTTGTTTTTCCGAATTTTGTTGTTATAGTGTCTTCTTTCATGTAACAATTTATAAGCATTAGTCCACTGTTGTTTTTCTCATCTTAGCAAATCGTGTCGTATACAGTTGGCCTATTCTAGTTCATTGATTCATCAGCTTCTCCTCGTACAATGATTCCTCTGCTTCTCCAGTCTCTTCAGTTGTTTTTTTTTTTCTTGTCTTCATTGATAGATTTCTCCTCAGATTTGGTAGTTGCTCCTCCATAAAGCTATATAAAACACTATTCTACAACTCTTATGAGATAAACGTTAAACCTATATGTGCTATAGGCAGAGAATCTGTGGATAAATGGTTTGCATTAAATACAGTACCTAAGAACACGGTACTCTCTTCATAATAGTTTTAATAATAATAAGAATAATAATTTATTTATTTTGAATTAAACTTAAATAAATATTTAATAATAAAATTGAAATTAAAAAATTTAAAATGTTGAAACTGTGTATAATATTTACTTTGTTTGGTAGAAGCCAATGTTGAGGCTCTTGATCTTCACAGTTTTCTAAGTCATGTGTTAAGGTTAAGTATTCTTGACTCTAAATATGGTGGATGGAGGAGTTTGAGAGCGGAAGGTAAACCCTGCAGGGGTTCTCTTTGGTGGAGAGACTTGAAGGATGTTTGGGCCTCGGAGGGCTGGGGCAGAAGTTTTGAAGATGGGGTTGAGTGGAAAGTTGGTGATGGAGGAAATATTTCATTCTGAGAGGACAGCTGGTTGAATTGTGGTGCTCTGAAGGGAATGTTTCCGAGATTATATTCGCTTAGCACGGCTAAAGCTGCTAAGGTGGCCGAGTTCGGGAACTGGTCTAATGGTGTATGGATTTGGCATCTGTGCTGGCGTAGATCCCTCTTTGACTGGGAGAAGTTGTTGGAGGAGCAGTTGAGTCAGTTGCTGCAAGGGGTGAAGATGGATGTGAGAGGGGTGGATAGCTGGGTCTAGAAGGCTGAGGGGTCTCAAAGTTTTACTGTTAACTCAGCTTATAGCAAGGTAAGGAGGGTTAGTGATGGGGAGTCCTCTTCGATCTACTGTAGGTTGTGGAGGTGTAAAGCCTTACCTTATGCTGTTTTCTTGGCCTAGAGGGTGTTGGAAAATAGGATTGCAACTAGGGTTAATTTGGTAAGGCGCGGGATGGTGGTTGAAAACCCTGTATGTTGCTTGTGTGGGAAGGTCTACGAGTCGCCGAGTCACTTGTTCGCCGTTTGTGTCTTTGCTTGGAGGGTCTGGTGCCTTTGCTTTGAGTGGCTTGGAGTGTCGTTCGTAATCCATTTGGATCCAATGCAAAATTTTATTCAATTCAGGTTGAGTCAGGCATCTGTTTCGGTTAATGA
>Ga0123342_1005376_pt1 | contig 18611 bp, 15 predicted proteins | sample Turbeawhitnodule_FD_89960 | JGI IMG/M metagenome (GOLD analysis project Ga0123342, IMG submission 89960) | Root nodule microbial communities of legume samples collected from Mexico - Turtle bean Mexico white nodule | ecosystem: Host-associated > Plants > Roots > Nodule | place: Mexico: Nepantla...
CACAAAAGCCTCTCTGGGAACCTGAAAAACACACGGTGGCGCCTCTGCGGCCGGTGGCGCTCCGACGCTCAAGTCAGTGACACGAACACCCAAAACTCAGAGAAAAATATACTCTGTAGAACCATACTAAAGTGCACACAACCCTAGCAATGAGCCGTAATGAAAAACGTACTTCTGCAAATTCTGTTAAGTTTACCTTTATAGTTAGGTTTTTTCTCTCTCCAGGCCATTATGCTTTGGACGCGTGGCTCGCATCCAACCCTACGCGTGTCATCATTTGGGCTGGGGTAGCAGGTAGTACCCAACCCTACACGTGTCATCATCTGAGCTAGGATAACTCGAGCGTCATTTCTATGTGGTATCCAACCCTACACGTGTCATCATCTGGGTTGGGGTAACAGGTAGCATCCAACCCTACACGTGTCGTCATCTGGGTTGGGGTAACTTGAGGACCATTTCTATGTAGCATGCAGTTACGCGACCACGTCTCCTATTCAAGGTGCAACCTAGCACGTAACACGCTCTGGAACGCCACCTGACAAGGCGAGTATCGGATGCAACAAAGTACACCATCTATGTGATATCGCTTGTCGCAGGTGCCACCTTCCTCTTTGCCACGCCATGCATGTTCTAACTGAGAGGAACCTGCCATCGACGAATGTCCACTCTGGGAATCCCGTCGTCGAGGAGCAAGCTGTTTACTCCAACTCATTTAACCTTGCCTCATGCTGGCATAACAATCATCTTGACTAAACTTACACACTTGAACTTCCTCGCCTGAACCCCCAACAGCTTCAACTGAGTTTACTGGGAAATCCGGCGATGTGCTTCTGGCGGCGATGTCAGACCACCTGATCTTCCGTTATCTAACACGACGACGAAACCAACCTGGCGACAACCGGTCATGTGCACTAAAGAACGCCACTCCTCCAAATGGCGACCATGTACACTTCTAAACCATCCCTCTTTCTCTATCCACGTGTCCTGCTGAACACGCCATCACACCCGGTGACCTGGTCGGTACAATTGTCTTTCAAAGTTTGTGGAGTGGATTCTTTAGAGGATTTGGAAGGATTATCTTGTTTTGGAAAGTTATTTTTATCCTTCCAAGATGAGTTGTAAAAGCTATCATTATGAGTATGTTTGAAAGATGTTTTCTTTAAAAGTTGTGATTTAACCTTGATAGTTGGGTGAATCAATTTTTCTAAAGATGTATACTCATAAAGTTCTACAACATTTTGAATTTATCTTCTTAATCCACTCACAAATCTAGAAATCTTTGACTTTTCATTTTCATCCATATTAATCTTAGTCAAAGTAACTTCTAAATCTTTGAAGTATTCATCTACACTCCTAGGTCCTTGATGAAGCTATTTGAGCTTCAAGAAGAGTTTCTTCCTATAGTGAAGAGGAAAAAATTGTGCGCGCATGCATAACTTTAAATCACTCCAAGATACCACGACTGACCTATTGTTTAGCCTAATGTCCATTACAATTTGATGCCACCATTGCATGGCATAGTCTAAAAGTTCTAGGGAAGCTAACTTAACTTTTTGGTCCTCTTCGACCTCATACACATTAAAAATTTGCTCTACCTTAGCTTCACATACTAAGTATACATTATGATCACTTTTCCCACTAAAACTAGGTAACTTTACAAAAGGTAAAGAATTCTTTGGTTGGTGGTGATGATGGTGCCTAGCTTCATAATTATGCACTCTCCATCTTCTTCTTCTTCTTGACTTCCATGAAACATGTAATGTCTTGTAGTTCTTCTAGGCTCTCGCCTCCTTTCTCTAGCTTGTTCTCTTGAGCATCCTTTAGCCATTGCATTCTTTCCACTAATTGCCTCATTTCCACTTCTTTGTGGGCCAAACTCCTCTTAGCATCCTCAAGCTCACCAAAAAGAAGTGCATTTTGAGGAGATTGCGGCTTTGAAGACTCTCCCACTACAAAAAATGTTGTAAACGGTAGTGGTTATTTTCGTATAAACTGGCGTTTATAAACGTCACAATATACGTGTGTAGCAGTTTCCCAAACCGTCATAGAACTGGCCACCACAAAGTTTAATGTGGCGGTCTTACGCTACCCGCCACTTTAATATTTTGTTTAAAGTGACGGTTTTTATATGTAAGTAGTGTCAGTCATAACTATCGCAATTTAATTCACTGAAAAGGATTTCAGTGCCTTTATATAGGGTATAATGTGATGTTTTTAACTGTCAGTATTATAACAAAATTGTAAAAATAATATGTCGGTTTCAACTTTTTAATAAATGGAATTTAGCCATAACTTTTTTATAATCTGGTTTGCACAATTAAACTAAACTTAATATATTTTCATAATAAAAAATAAAATACCAATAAAATGAAATAATATATAAAGTTATAAACATCCATTCATTGCATTGAAAATTAAAACGCACATAATATTGTTCAAAAGTTGATACATAATTGAAAATTAAAACACAAATAATTGTTCAAAAGTTGATGCATAATTTAAAATTAAAACAAACATAATTGTTCAAAAGTTGATACATAATGTAAAATTAAAACACACATTGTTCATCCATAATTAGTTTTGCTTCCAGCACTTGATCCTATTATTTGATTAGGTGATGGAGCACCACTTCCAGTATCTGATGCCTGAAATAAATAATTTTAAGTTAATGAATTTAAATGTTTAAAATTATAAAATAAAAGACACTAATAAATGTTTAAATATATAAACATATAAACTAGAGGAAGCATAGTTCATACCATAAGATTTCATTTAAATATTCCTAATCCAAGAGACATCTCGCATGTGTGTGAGTATTATAATCTCATCCGGTTCCAACCGATACAATAGCCAATGTCTATTTAATATTTGAAGCAATACAAGAAGTAGTTAAGCAATGGGAAATTGTTTATTTTTTAAGAAAAATCATATAGTTTAATATGTAAATCACATTAAAATGGCTAAATGGATAGAGTTTGTATAACAATATAAAAAGCTAATTACGATTTTAAAAAATACAAAAAATTAATTTCACATACTAAATTAATATTCGAAATACTGATTAAGTTTTGAGTGAATGTGATACAAACCACCTTGACAAGCAGATGACTGAGAACACAACAAACACTTCACAATTAGGTCAGTCATCTCAACATACAAGACCAGATCCCACCAAACCTCAAGAGAGCCTCAGCAAAAGAAGAACCAAACATAAACCAAAATATCATATGCTCTTCTCTCTAGCCTTTTCACAAGACAAGTTTATGTAAATAAATTGGACTCACTTTGGGGGGTCTAAATAGAAGAATAAGCTAGAGTAGGGTTCACTTAGCATAATTGGGGTGTACTTAGCATAAATTGGACTTGTGCCAAACTCACCTTTCATGACAAGTGCACCAAGGTTTAGGGTTTTTTTACCTATCTTCTAGAAGGGTTCTCACAAATGACACCCCTACCCCTCTCACTCTTGCTCCCCAAGTCACTCTCTCCTATATAAAGGGTGTCTTGCCTCAGTAACTTAAACATTGAATTTGGAATAGAAAAGAAACTTTGTCAGAGTGTTTAGTGAGCTCAGTTTCCTACTATCTTTGGGTCTTATCTTGAGTACAGAACACCTCAAGTGGCAGCTTTTCACCACTCATCTTGGAGTCTCCTTCTCCTCCAAGTGGCGTGACCACACTCTAACCATCCATAAACTTTGTCTTATCTCTTCATCTTTTCTTTTATTCACCATGCGCCATTCCCCTTCCTTTTTATGACCATGTGTTCTTTTTTTTTTTCTCTTTTTGGTTTCTATATTGTTTGTCTTTCCATTCATGCTCTTTAATTTTCGCACCTCATCATCATCATCACCTTATATTGTGTTTTTTTTCTTTGTCCTCTAGAAGTGAACCTTCACACTTACTTAACCACTTGGTTAAGTTCATGTCCAGTGGGAATCTTCTTTGGGTTTCTCACAAAAACTCATAAACAAAGTGCCACCATAAAATGTGCAATCCTAAAATCAACTCACATCAAGTGGTATTCAGAGCATGGTTTTAATTGTGCTTATCTTTTCTGAGTTGATTTCTGCTTTAAAATTTCAGCACATTTCAATTATGTCTTTATCTTTCAGCAATTTAAATTCTGCTTTTATCTTTAAGCACCTTTCAATTTCGCCTTTAAATTCTTGTTATTTACAATTTCGCCTTTTTATTCATTAAGCAATTTAAATTATGGTTTTGAATTATTTTTGTGTCAATTTTTTTCCCTTATCTTTTGCTTGAGTCTTATGTTCTTAGTGTTTAGAAGTCTTTAAATCCATTATGCTTATTTTGATTTTAATTGTGAAGAATTAAAAGTAATAAGATTTTGTTGAAGTGGTAGTTGATTTAGTTCCAAACAAAGAATTCAAGTGATCATATGAATTGAATTCCAATCTATTTGTGAAAATTTGAAAGTGAAGTAAAAATATGCATGTGAAGAATGTGGACATTTGAAATCCATAAAAACAAATACAAAAACAATTTGATTGCAATTCAGTTTTCAAGATTAAAGTATTAAGAGGATTATTTTTATGTGGCAAATTGTTTTCACATTTGTAGAACTTTATCTTTCTTACTTTTACATTTTCTAAGAAAATTAAAACTTCAAAGTTAAAAGTTTAAGTAAGTTTCTTTAAGTCTTCATAAGTTTTTTTCTTATTTGTCTTGTTAAAACGTTTTCACCTAAATTCTAATTTGGTTTAACTTTCTTTTTTTAAACTTTTCTCGTTTGTCTCCCAAATCTTTCTTAAGTTTTGTAGGGGTTCTTTGGTGAGCAAGTGATAAGAGCTTTGGCCTCTTTCACTTGAAGTGTTGCTACCAAGTGTAGACTCTTTGGAGTTCAAATCTTCCTTGAGTGAATTTAAATCTTTTCCATCATTCACTAAATAACCAAGTGATACACGCGAGTGAGTGCATTAAATTGTTGTTTTCACTAATTGTTTGCTTTTTTTTGTGTGCAATTCATGACTCAATTGTCTTCGGGAAAAAATAGTGTACAAAGTGGTAGTTCACAAAACATCTCTTCACTACACACTCACGAAACCCTACCTCTCTTCACTCTCGTGTCACTGTCCGTGAACCTTACCTCTCTTCACTCTTGCGTTCACGTGTTACACTATTCGCCACTGTCCGCCATCGCCGCCTCCTCCGCCATTGTTTGTTCAGGTTCGAAATCTACTGTTGGATTGTTCCTAATTTGTCAAATCTATTGTGGTTCTTAATTGTTGAAATATATTGTTCTTAATTTGTGAAATCTATTGTGTATGACTATGTTGATTGTGTTATTGTCTTTGTCCTATGCTGGTTGGTAACTTGCCTTGTGTTAACGATTGATCCTTCACTTTGCAAAAGTCTAATGATCAAAGTAAATCGTGATAGAAGTGAATTTTATAGAGGTACCTTTATAGAGGTACCAGATTCCGATTTTCAGTCTTCTTGTTTTTATTTTGTCTCTTTCTCTTTGCTCTCTAAATTTTCCTTCATTCTTTTTCCACCTTTTGTTGTGGTAAGACTCTACTTCATGCAGTGGCTTCCCCTTTCACAAGAGGCTCCACTGAAAACGAAAAGAATAACTATTTTAAAAATAGGCTATAAAATTGAATTTTTTCTTTACTCAAACACCATTTAGCAGAAGAAACCACTTAGTAGGAAATTACATTAATGATAGTAAAGTTATAGATTAAAAATCAGAAACTGAAAATCAGAGGACTAGCTACCGCGTTAACCGATATGACATTATTATTGTGCTTTTTTTACGTGGAAAGATATATTTGACATACCAAGCTAAGGTATTTTGCAGGAATCCCTTGTCAATATTATTTTGGAAATCAATAGTTATGAATGTCACCATAGAATCTTGTACACTAGTTTATAAATCTGTTTAGAATTAATTGCATTTGATTTTTAAAATAATATTACACATATTTTCATATACAGTAAGTTTATTAACTTCTGTAATAATTACTTGAAGAGTCATACTTATAATGATTTGTATTGGTTCACAAAGCATGCCACTCCTTATTTTATGTATTATTCTTAAAGCTTAATTTTGATGAACTTCTAGATATGCCCTTTAAAGTAATTCACAAAACTCAATAATTTTTTGTTGTATGCAATCTGTGATTGGATGATAATGTAATTCTATGAACGCCTTGTTTATGTGAATTAAATTCTTATTCTCATACACTGGCATTTGATATTTAAAAAATTAAAGTAACTTTTATGTGTAGACCACACCCATAAGTTTATTAAAATTATTTTAAACTAACAAGGTAAGGAAGGAGGAGGTATGCATTTCTAACAAGCAATGGTGGTTTGTGGAATTATCCCTTATGTTAGTCCTTATGAGTTTTCATGTCTGTTCAGGATCAAGCTAGTGACATGGTTCCTGTATCTATCACTGCATCAGAAGTGAGCATTCCAGGCCTTTACCTAATGCATGACTTCATCAGTGCTAAAAGAAGAAGAGGTTATGAATTTTTTCATTCCATATCAATGCTAATTGTTTAGCTTACCATGTTTGCATTTTTCTTGCGTTGTTGATTTTTCAAATCATCTTTTACTTAACTGCTTCAGGTTGTTGACTGCAGGCCTTGGAACAGTCTTGCAAAAAGAAGGGTTCAACACTATGGTTATGAGTTTCGTTATGATGTGAGTTTCAAGGATTATTTGGATTTCTCTTTATCTGTTTCTGTTGTGTTTAAATTAGTGGCGATCCAACCTTTTTTCCGGACAACTAAATAATTACTTTATGTGATTGACAATCTTATTCCAAACTATTGGAAATGTGCTATATTATATATAACAAATAGGCTGTTGAGTATTGTGAGAAGATTGATTAATCTAGACTCTGTTTCCACTTTATTTGGCTTTGCAGACTAGGAGCGTTAACACAAGGCATTGCTTAGGTGAACTTGCGTCATATGTGATGGAAAAACGCACGCGAAAGCAACACACATAATCACGAATCAACTGCAGAAAATAAACAACACATGATTTAACGTGGTTCGATCGCCAACTGCAATCTACATCCACACGGGCAACTATTAGGTTTTCATTATGTCCTGTTGCGCACCAATTACAAGTACAATGATCTCTTTAAATAGAAATTATAAAGGGGACACAATGATTAAGCCCACTCACTAAACAAGGTGTCTAGTCAGCCCAACCCAATTGGTCCTGACTTCATACCTAACAATCTCCCACTTGAAGCCATGGAACAATGTTCACCTGCGCTTCAACTTTGTACATGTACTTCTGTAATTTGTTGACGAAACTCAATGTTCCATTTCTAGTTGCCACCAATCTTCTTAATCATTTTAAAGACTTCGTTAAAACTCTTATGAGTTTCAACACGTCAGTCACTGACCCGTTCTCTATTCCTACCGACTCTCACTTGCAAGAACTGCCAGATCCTGGAACAACCTGAACAAGAAATTTTCTGGAGAAGTTTCAACAACTGGAATACTGATTCTCCTAACCCACTGTCGTATAGAAACCTCATCTAAAGCACGACCCGTGCTCCCACTGCCATAAGTACCTCTGACTAGTCTACCTGAACCTTTCCATGCTCGTTCATCTTGAATTTGACCTATGGCTCTAGGTTTCTCTCTTGTAAAGATAACCCTCTTCTGCCCACGAGATTCTGTGAACCGGACTTTGTTTATCATCTGAACTGGGATGGTCACTCTCTCAGACGGTAATCCAACCATATACAACGAACCTCTCTTTCTTCCGCGGGTCATGACAAGATTTCCCTACAGGACCTTTCACTGCTGATTTCCAAACTTCACTTCATGTCCCTGTTTGTCCAACTGGCTAACAAAAATCAAACTTTTCGTCAAGCTTGGAACAACCCTGTCATCCTTCAAAGTCCAAAAACCAATTGGTGTCTTCAATACTATGTCACCCATGTTCGTAACATCAAAAGTTATGTTGTCTGCTAGTCTTACATTTCCAAAGTCTCCAATAATTAGATTTTGCAATGCTTCAGAATCCATGACCCAAGAATCCACATTGCTATCCGCGCAACAGACTAAAAGGTCCTCATCCGTGAAGTCTTCTGCAATGTTGACTTATTTATCATTTGGGCATTGATTTCTGAAATGCCCCACCTCCTTGTTGTTCCAACATGTTACACTTGAGCAATCCCGAGTCTTTGACTGACTCCTTCTTTTGTTTTTGCTCCCACTATCTCTAATGTTTTTCTTTCCTCTGATGACATATAGCGATTCACTAGATAATTCCACGGAACTTCTTCTTCAGACATCCTCGCCAAGAATGAGATCACGAATCTTCTTAAAAGTGAATCCATCGGATTCCGCCGCCGCATTGGCGCACTCCGCTGCACTACCTGGACATGACCCTACTACGAGCAAGTCACTTGCAAAACGTCGCGAGCCGCCACCACTCCTGTCGCGACCCATACCATTGGACGTCGCACCACCTACTGCGCGCACCTACCGTGAGTCGCAGGTTTGGGCTGTTGCGAATCCTGGGCCACGGTGAAACCCTAACTTTGGGACGCTGCTGCAGCCCCTGCGAAACCCTAGCTTTGGGACGTTGTTGCTGCCTCTACGAAACCCTAACTTTGGGATGCTACTACAGCCCATGCGAAACCCTAGCTTTGGGATGCTGTTGTTACCTGTGCAAAACCCTAGCTTTGGGATGCTACTGCAGCCCTTGCGAAACCCTAGCTTTGGGACGCGACTGCAGCCCCTGCGAAACCCTAGCGTTGGGACGCCACTGCAGCCACAATTTTCACGTCTCGTTGATTAATTTTTGATGATAAGATCTCTAGTGTGTAAACAAACCAAACTCTGATGCCACTTGATGGGAAAAACGCACGCAGAACAACACACATAATCACGAATCAACTGCGGAAAATAAACAACACAGGATTTAATGTAGTACGGTCACCAACTGTAACCTACATCAACACGGACAACTATTAGGTTTTCATTATGTCCTATTGCACACCAATTACAAGTACAATGATCTCTTTAAATAGAAATTATAAAGGGGACCACAATGATTAAGCCCACTCACTAAACATGGTGTCTAGTCAGCCTAACCCAATTGGTCTTGTCTTCATACCCAACAATTTGTTTATCCAATACTTGAAAGAATTTCAAGTTTCAAGAATATTAAAAATATAGTTTTGGACCAACTTACGGTATTCAGACTTACTAGTACTCCATAATAGTTTAATCAAGTGATAAATTGATTCAGTTATTAGTTCATTTATGAGGGAAATGGGTTATTGTATATTATGAATACTGTTTATGATGTTCTAAGTTAATTGTTGTCATGTCATCACCAGGTAAATGAGTACCCACCTGGAGTGGGTATGTCCCCCATATAGACACTCACTCCGCATTTGAAGATTTAGTTTTCAGCCTTTCATTATCACGACCCTGTATAATGAAGTTTAGGGTTTATGTATTTAAGATGTTACGTTCATAAAGTTTCTTTCGTTACAAGACAATCTGTATTTATGTAGCACAGATACGGACACGGACACTGATACGACATGAATATGGATACGAAGATACGTAAAATTTCTAAAATGTAAGACATGGGTACACAGATCTATATATTATATAATTATGAATTATATAAATTGACAATAAAGATTTATGTACACAAATATGTTCAGATTATTTTTTAGAGCAAAAAGATGTTTTTCATGACTCATGACTGGTTCATAGAGATTTGTTTCGTATTTTTATAATCATAATAACAATTTATACAATAAAGTTTGAATTTTGATAAAATTAATGTATTTTTCCTTTTTAAAATAGTGTTAGAACCATACTAGAATTATCAAAAATCTAATAAATACTTTTTGAATTGGACACTTCACAGATACGTATCCTACAGGTGTCATACGAGTATCGACCGACACGCCATTTAAGAGGAGTGTTCGAGCTTCATAGATCTGTATTTCCTTATGCTGCTTTTCACATTGAGCACTTCAGATAAGCGTGCTGGATTTATAAAAGAGCATATTAAAAATCCAAAACGTTGTATTTTGATGAACATATAACATTTTACGCAATTAAGATGCCTGCTATAGTATTAGTCGTATAAGTTTGCTGCTCTTTAATGTGGTTCGTAGTAGGGCAACTTTATTATCCTAATTTGTGACATTTTTCGTAAGTATTTTATATTCCGTTGATGCCAGAAAACTTTGAAGATTGATTCTTTACATGGAAGTGCATTTAGGTGTGTCTTGATAATATATCTTTCTAACTAAATATATTTTGTCTCCCCACAGATAGATAAAGTTAATGTCAATGTCATTAGAAGGGCTTCAAGAAGGGTATCTTTTACACTTCCTAAGGTAAGTAGATGTCATGGTCTTTTTGGTTCGGGTATTCCTGTAAACACCTTATTATTGTTTGTGATTCAGCAAAAGAGAACAAAAATATTGGTAATGCAAATATTTTAGTAGCTCTCATACCTCTTAGGGAATCCTTTTTCATGTTTGGACTTTTGATATGCACATTTCAGTTTTTTTATTTTGTTATTTTCTATTTTGGTCAATACGATCGACATTGGCTATAATTTTCCAGTACAATATTTCTTTAATCCAATACTTATTAGCAGTTTTGAGAAATGAAAACACTTTGAGCACAATTTCTAAGCCTACAGTTTAGTCTGTCTTGAAATAACTATCCTAAACTAGGAAATTTCTTCCTGCACCATATCAATTCTTACCGCAAAAATTACCCTTATTCTGGATTTAAAAATCTGGAATGGAAAATATAATTAAAAAAAATACATTTCGGACGAAGAAATCTGGAACACAAAATTAAAAATGCATTTCATATAAAAATTTCTGAAATTCAAAAATGTGTTCCGAATATTCAAATCCAGAATATTCCAGATAACAGGTTCTGGAAGTAATTTTTATTTACACCTTTTTCATTTGAGGTTATTTTCGTCATTTTGAAATTGATATGGTGCAGGGAGAAATTGCCCCTAAACTAAGACCATTTCTTATTGAAGCTTACGTAATTCATAGGCCCGCTTATCATATAATGAATTTCAACATATTTTTAGAATGGAGATGAAAAGAATTGAAATCTAAATCACGTAGTTATAGTTGTGGTATTACTGAGTGAGAAAAGAGAAGCTGATATGGAGCCAAAACTCTTCTCTAAAATACCTAAAATCCACAACTAGAGAGAGGCTAAAAGATAACATTGTTATTTCTCATTCTTTCAGAGTTACGAAGAGTACATTTATAACCTACAAACGTACCAACAACTAAATGATGAACCTTCAAGTGTCATCATCTTATTTTAAAAATTAAAAATATAAACTAAATATTATAAATGTTATTTTTAAAATTCTAAGATCATGTATAAAATCCTTGAACCTTTTCATTTTTCTTCTTTTAGATCTCTCCAGACCCATCCAATCTTAAACATATGTCGAAAACTATTTTAGTTGCATCACCCTTACATACAGAATGCAATTAAATACAAAGATATATATTCTTGAAATGCAATTAACTAATATGCATTTGACAATGCAGAAATCTAAAGAAATATATCTTTGCCTGCATCCTTTTCTATTATAATAATTGATAACTAATTGTTTGTTGCAATGTTTTTATTTCCTAACTATATGTTCTCATATTAAAAATAAGTATTTGTGTATACCAGGTTAGAACAGGTTTGTGCAAATGTGAATTTTCTCAGTATTGCGATTCTCAAGGATAATGTTTCACTGAGGCGACAATGAGAAGATTTACAATGTAATGCAATGATGACACTTGAGGTGTGTTCTGCATCTTTTTGGTTTTTTTTATATTATAATACTCACACACATACTCCACCAACATGTTCAAAATGCATTAAGATTAGGAGGAGATTAATAAGCCTAAACTATACGAAAAAATTAGATAACACGTTCTTAATCACGATCCAAACGTTAATCTGACCCAATAATAATGGACCCATAATAAGCATATAAATACTTATAACTTTTGAGAAAAAGCACATCATTATCGCGCATTAATTGCACTGAATACTGAATACTTACATGAGCATTGAAGCACTTTTTGCATTTTTGCAGGTGTCATCTCGATCGAGAGCCTACGAAGAAGGAGGAGCTTGACTAAAGTTAAGGAGCAAAAGTAGAGTAAGCAATTTAGTCAAACACATCCGAGAAGTACGAGGAAGAGAGTGGACCGATCGAAGCGAATGAGTGAATTGTTCAACAGGTAAAAGTTCTCTCGAACCCTTTTGCACAAGAACAATTAAAGCCACCATGGGGTCGAAAGAATTTGAGGAAGGAAGTAAGCAAATGGTATCAACAAGGAACATGGCGAGCGAGAAGATGTCTGATGCCGAAAAGATGGGGTTTGTGATGTCCTTCAAAGGGAAATGGAGGAAATGAAGCGAAAGAATGAACAGGAGAACGAGCATATGAAGTGGCAATTGGCTGAGGGTAGCCCGTCCTCAAAGCCTTTGCCAAATCCCGATGTGTCGCTTAGTAGTCAACAATGCAAAAAGCAACTGATTCAGTCGATCAACCCTTTGACAACGACTCGTCCTCAGGAAATAGTTGAGGAATCGCGACTCAATCAGTCGTTCTATACGACCGGGACTTTGGAGATCGCTAGAAGACATCCGTTCACAAATTATTTCATGGGAGCACAACTCCCTCCCATGTGGAAGGGACTAAATATAGATCGGTACAACAGGATGACCGATCTCAATGAGCATATGGATGTTTATACAACTCAGATGAGTTTGTATACCTCAGACAACGTAGTCTTGTGTCGAGTTTTTCACACCTCATTGAAGGGAGGAGCCCTTAGCTGGTTCACTTGACTCCCACCGAACTCCATTGACTGTTTCAAAACATTGAAGTCTAAGTCAAACACGCAGTTCACAACAAGCCAATCACACCATTTGACTTACATTGCACTTATGAACATCTAGCAAGAGAAGGGAGAGTCCCTTCAGGTGTTCATGGAAAGGTCGTGACCCTGAACATTCAGAATCTAAGTCCGGATGTGGCCCTACATCACATGGTCATAACCCTACGACCGAGACCATTTGTCGACAACTTGTGCAAGAAGGCGACTTCAAATTTAGACGAGCTCCGACAACGACCAACAAACTTCATGCAGCTGAAAGAGCTGAGGGAGTACAAAAATCAAGCATGGGCGGAGATAGGAGGCGAGAAGGGAAAGGAGAAGGAAAGAAAGAGAACCAATTGATCTAACTACTTACCATCTACACATAAACAAAAACAAATCTTACTCTATAATTTCGTAAAAATAGTTCAACATTGATATAATAATATTTCTTACCATGAAGTAGTGAGATGATTGAACATACAGTTTGAATAAACATGAGGAGAAGTAAAGCAATTGTAGCACTTGTAGATGTTATTTTCCAAGGAGTGTTGAAGCACTCATATAAGAACATAACCTTATATTTGTTATATGGGTTTTCATAGAAGTTATCTAAGCTATTTCATAAAGAGAAATACTGTGAATTGAAATATGGGGATTGGGGTCCACCAAAATTCCAAAAATCCATAGTTTACTATTATTTTTTTATTTTTAAGTATTATTTAGGTATTTTTCATGTATTTTAAGATTTTAGTTCCCATACTTTAACTTGTTAGAAAAGTCTGAAATTTTGCATCGTGTTTCTATTATCAAACCCATTATCATTATATTACATTCACAAATTTATTACTCATACATTACATTACATAATGTTATGTTTTTTAACATAAAATCTTATTATTTTAGTGTTTATTCTGGATATAACATGTTGAGTTGGAGGGGAAATGCAAATGCGAAGAAACAGTTTTCCAAGAGATTAGAAGATAAAAACAGCTGCTATAGAGAATTGAAAAATGAAACTTTTATTGATCAAAACCTCATAACTCAATGGGGAATTACAAAGGAATGAACCAAAAAGGTTTAGCCTTCCATGTAGAGGCAAGACAAAAGAATTACAAAGAAGAAAAGAAACTCAGAAAATCCTATGAAGTTCCCTCCCTTTTCTCTTTGAAGCTTGTGTCTTTTTATAGTTTTTTTGCTCCAAGGATCTTGGGAAATTTTTCTGGTTTAGATTTTAACAGTTTCTCAATTTTCAACTTTTCATAATTCTTGTATTTTGTAGAAGATTTGCTTCCAATTTTGTTACTTAGATATTGTAGATTCTATTTTCTCCTTCTTCTCCTTGATTTTTTTTTTGTTTTGATTTAAAGAAACAACTTGAACTTTTGCATATTTGACCCATTTACAAATGTAGACACTTCCTTCAAACCATTTACTCTAAAAACACAAAATTAACAAAAATAATATGAATATTAATTAAAAAAATGAATTTATTTATTATTATAGTCCAATAATATATGAGTAAAGCTATCAAAAGTGAATAAAATTATGCTCACCAGTTGATATGAGACTTAACTTTGTTGTGAAATCAACTAAACTTTTTTACTTGATTGCCCCTCTTGGTTGGTACCAGATTTCGATTTTTGATAATTCAACTACCCATCCTATTATTTGTCTGGCCTAATCAGGTTTAGCTAGGATTTTCATAATAGGATAATTGGATTTCAAAAATAATCTTATGATTCTAGAAGTACATCGTCATTCATTTGGAGGTGATCACAAGTGCTAAAACAACTTTTTATATCATTTGATATTTGACCTCGACACCATGTAGTATTCGACTAATAAAATATATCTACCTTTCTTCTTTATCTACCTCTTGGACTAATGTTACATTGATATAAGTGTCATATTTCAGTAATATTTCATATTAAAATACAAACACTTATGAATATTTATTGATAAAATAACTATAATTTAACCCCTAATTTATGAATTTAAACTTTTTTTTTACATATTTTATGATTATAATATGAATAAGAATGATTTATTCCCAAATTTGTGTTAATTTCAGGATTCTAAGGGAAAATGGAGATAAAAGGGCTAGAGGAGAATAAACAAGATGAAAACAGAAGGTTAGAACGCTCAAAACTCAACCAAAATATCCCCTAAGCCTAAAGCACTCCAGAGAAACTCACCCAAGTGAACCCAATCTCACCTAGGCGAGATGGCTCTAGAGAAGTTGGGTTTTTCTCGTCCAACTCGCCCAGGCGAGCCCAATCATGCCCAGACGAGAAGTCACTTAGGCCAAGCCCAACTATGTTAAATATGAGGCGTGAAGCACAACCCTAGACATCATTGGGAGAAAAATCTTGGATGTTCCTTTCTTGCTTTCCATGCTTGTAATGGCCAACCTGAGTGACTAATTCTACCCTTTGGGATTGAGAGTAATATGTTCAAACTCCTATGTATTGAGATGATATTTAATTATAATATTTTGTTCTTGATTGATTATTAGTATTGTCATTTTATTATTAATGCTTAACATATTTGAATACTAGGAATAGATTTAAAATGTTAATTGCTATCAACATCTACTCGTAAGGATTAAGAGTTTTTATAAATATGGAAGGAATCGATATTTAAAAGATTATCTTAATAATTTTGTATGCGAGAAATCAATATGAATGTATTTTATTTGGGCCTCAATATCAATCAAAGATAGAATATTATTATGCTTTTAAAAATACAAAAGAATGAGAAGGATGAATCCCAATCCCAATTTTTCCAATTGAATCAACAACTCTTTACTTTGCTTTTATTTAATTTTCATGCAAACTATTATCAATATCAAATCAAATTATTGTACATATTCTTATACTTAGTGAATGTTACTATTAGGATTTTAAATGACTTTTCCTTGTGGGTTCTCTATCCGTCCTTAGGGACAAATTATCACTTCTGACTCGATACACTTGCCATAAAAAAGAGTCATCACATTGATGGCTTCATCTGATATCGGTAGGTATACAACGTTTGGTAGTTGAGGATTCGGTTTTTGTATGATCGGTGATGCTGCAAGGAAAGTTTTCAATTGAACGAATATTACTTCACGTTCAGGGTTCCAATTAAACTTAATAACCTTTTGTTAAGAGTTGGACGATCAGTTTGGTTTTCTCTGCCAATTTGGGAACAAATCTTGACAAAGTCATCAACCGCCCGATCAGTTTCTGTATTTCTTTGGTGTTCACAAGGCTTCTCATTTTTGTGATTGTCTAATATTTCTCTGGCTTTGCCTCAATTGATATGATTCCAATTAGAAATAACAATAAAATTGGGAATTTAGGATTACGGAATGGAATCACTTAAAAATAGTAACAATGAAAACCTGGATAGAGGAAGGTGCCACAAACAAAGTTTGATAAGCCAAAGGATGATCGCCACAAGAATTGGTGGATTCTTTACAAGATTGCAAGAAAAACCCCAACAGAGAAATATTCTCTCTTAAATTGCCAAAATATTCATCATCATTATGATTTCCAAAAGTGTATAAATATAAATTTAGTTATAGGTCTTGTTTCGTTTGTAAGTAAATAAATTGAAAATACAATCCTTATATTTTAAGAAGGATCATTTGTCCCAATGGTTAAGTAGATACTTTCTAACTGGTTTTGGGTTCAAATCCTACTTGAAGTAAAATAATAATATTATTTTATTTTTAATACTCTCCAAACATGTTGTGCATGTAATCAACATAGTCTTCTTAAATTGTGGGCAATTCGGCCTCTAAAAGATTAGCCACCTTGCGCTGCACTTAAGTTTGGAATGTCTGGGTCAAGTTCCTGTTCACCATGCCCTTGGGCTTGGATGTCCTCAAACACGTTAAAAGTGTTACTCACATTGTACTTACTTAGAAGATCAATCTTGTAGGCATTGTCATTAATCTTTTCTAACACTTGGAAAGGTCCATCCTCTCTAGGTTGGAGCTTGGATTTTCTTTGTTCAGGGAACCTTTCTTTCCTCATGTGTACCCAGACCCAATCTCCAGGCTCAAAGATTACTTTCTTTCTTCTTTTGTTAGATTGCTTAGAATAACCTTCTAATTTGTTTTCAATTTGTGCTTTAACCTTTTCATGTAGCTTTCTCACATAGTCAGCCTTAGCCTGTGATTCTTTTTGCTTTAAAATAGAAAAATTAGGCATAGGTAACAAGTCTAATGGAGTTAAAAGATTTAATCCATACACAATTTCAAATGGAGAACAATTTTTTGTGCTATGAACAACCCTATTGTAAGAAAACTAATTATGAGGTAAACATAATTCCCAAGCTTTCAATTTTTTTTTCAAAATAGTTCTAAGTAAGGTACCCAAAGTTATTTTCACTACCTTTATTTGTCCATCTGTTTGGGGATGAGAAGTAGTTAAAAACAAAAGTTTAGTACCTAAGTTACCCCATAATGTCCTCCAAAAGTGACTTAGGGATTTTGTATCCCTATCACTCACAATAGTTTTTGGTAGTCCATGAAGTCTTACTACCTCCCTGAAAAACAAGTCAACTACATGGCAAGCATCATCAATTTTTTTTTTACAAGGAATAAAATGAGCCATTTTGGAAAATCTTTCAACAACCACAAATATCTGTTTTAAGTTGTTTTTTATTAACTGTTGATAAAAACAACTGGTTGAATCGCAAAAACAACAGGTTTATTTTCTGGAAATCAACTAAAACAACTTTGTGCTTTGCTTTCCTTAGTTTCTTTCTCAGTGATTCTTCATTAGCTTTCATTATTCCTTCAAAGTTTTCGAAAATCTTTTATAAAAAATTCACGCCCCTTCTTGTTTAAGGTCATCTATTCTAACAATTGGCATCAAGAGCTTGGTTCTTAAAAGATATTCTAGTTTGATCCTAAAAACCTTTTTCTTATGGCTGAAAAATTACCTTTTGGGCAGGGTGCCTCAATATACAGGCCACATTTATTTTGTGGTTTGAACTATCAGTTTTGGAAGGTTATAATGAAATTTTTTGTTGAATCACTAGATAGAGGAATTTGCGATGCAATAGAAAAGGGTTCTTTTATTCCTATGTTTGAAAAAGATAATGTTTTCTTTGAAAAACCTTGGTCCCAATGGACTGAGAGTGAAAGTAAAAGAGCAAAGCTTGATTGCATTGCAAAATATATTATCACCTCTGCCTTAAATTCTAATGAGTTTTTCAGGGTCTCAAAATGTGGATCTGCTAAAGAGATGTGGGATACACTTGAAGTAACTCACGAGGGAACCAATGAAATAAAGAGAGCAAGGAGAAGAAGTCAAAAGAAGTCAATTTGTGTTTGATGGCCAAAGAAGAAGATGATGCAAGTAGTGTAAGTTCTTGTACTTCTTTAAATGCTGAAAATTATAGTCAACTTCTTCAAGCTTTTAAAGAAACACATGAACCAGCTAACCGATTGGCAATCTTGAACAACTGGTTAAAAGGGTTGAATAACTGGTTTGAAAACAAAGTCAAGGCACTAGAAGAAGAGTTGGAGAATTTAAAAACTGATTTTGAAAATCTAGAAATGCTTTACAAGAACTCTTCTTGCAAGTGTCACTCACTTGTTTGTGAAAATTGTGAATCTCTTGAAAAGAAGGTTCACTACCTTGTGAAAACTGTGGATAGACTTTCAAAGGGTAAATCCAACTTTGAGACTGTCTTGGCATCTCAAAATTGTG
>Ga0123342_1005377_pt1 | contig 18607 bp, 16 predicted proteins | sample Turbeawhitnodule_FD_89960 | JGI IMG/M metagenome (GOLD analysis project Ga0123342, IMG submission 89960) | Root nodule microbial communities of legume samples collected from Mexico - Turtle bean Mexico white nodule | ecosystem: Host-associated > Plants > Roots > Nodule | place: Mexico: Nepantla...
AAGATAAATTAAACATTTATTCAATAATCAATTATTATAGGAAATTTTATATATATATAAATATATATATATATATATATATATATATATTTGAAACATGTTAAAATAAAACATTAAAAGTTTTCTCAAAGTAAGGAAATTGTAATTCCACATTGCAAGATCACGTTGTCAACGGTCCTGAACGTATATTAAATGGAAACATTTTGGTAAGTATTGTAAATGTATAGTATTTTTTCTCCATGCTATCAAAAGAAAAATAAAATAATTCAAAAGAATTTATCCTAACATGACAAAAACAACTTTGATAAAATTGGAAACAACATTATTATTACGTTGAAGAATACAATTTGGATAACCTTAAGAAATCTTTAAGATTGGAGCATTTATCAACATTTTTTTTATCAATATATATATTACTTACATGGCAAATTTAGAAGGTTTAGAATTTAGATTAAAAATATAATTCAATTTTATTACATATGGAGAAAAATTATGTCCTAATCTTTTATATAGTGTAAATAATAGGAATGTTAAATAATTGAAAACATTATCTCTTTATTATGTTGATTAATCAATTCACAAAATTTCTATTGTATCGTAACACTCCTGATGAACGTGTCAACGATCTTACAAATTTGGCATTAACAACTTTAAATTTTTGTTCTTTGCTATAATTTGGTTTTTGCACATCTCTTCCTTTTGTTACGGCGAAGGAAGCTCCATTTTCAAAATTGTCCCCTATCGAATGAAAATTCCATCTATCTCCATTTTTATTGCTGCTCTTTCTCCATGTCACCTACACATAATAAATAATTAGCATAACACTACTAAAATGTTTATATATAATACCTAAATGATTGGTATATGTTGGATACGAAATAGTTGGAATGAAAATTCTAATATTTATTACCTCTTTGTTTCCTATTGTTGGTGCTATGAAGAGATTGGCTTCGCTTTTGAGACTAGGTTCCATGCTTCCACCAATAGCATATTGAAGCCATCCTTGATAAAGATTATTTGCAACATGTGCATATCCATGACGAATCCTAGAAAGTTAATTTGTTTGTCAATAAGAGCAAGTAATATTGCTTACTATTACTTTGTATTTTAAACTACTTAGTCTACCAATTATTTACCTTGGCATACGTTGATTGTAATTAGGTCCAAAATGATTGTATACTACAGTAACCTTCATGTTTTGGTCTCTCACATATCCATCATCATGTCCGAGAAGCATAACCTTATCTTGGTTTTTGAACCAATTATTGGAGATAGTCACATTAGTTGACCCTCGTGTTACATCAAGCAAACCATCTTGACAATTGTAAAATGTATTATGGTCAATCCAAATCTTTGAAGCGGTAACCAATCTTATTGCATCTCCATCTACATGACCTAAAAGAAGCACCTTTCCTTCAGGCCCCATTACAATCCCAGGGGCTTGAGGCTTGCAATGATGAACTCGAATGCCATGAATGATTATATTGGTGGCCTATTTAATCAAATAAGCAAGGTTTCTTATAAATTGGTAACACATGAAAATATTTTTTAATGTTTATTCATTATGTACACAAGTTTAATTAGTAACAAATAGTGATTACCTTAAAGATCATTAAACATGCATTATTAGCAATTTGAACGTTAACACCTCGACCATCGATCGTGGTAAAACTACTAATGAGAAGAGGTTTCTCTAATGTAATGAGCATGTCTTTTTGGAATGTGATCCACACCTTACCTTGAATAACAGAAGTTCCATACCTCAAAGTGTTGGGTTTGGGGTTTATAGGATCATCACTAGAGTCCGTAACTTTATAATGAATAATGTCCTTACCAATGTTGTTTACCATCTTACCAGCATAACCCACTGAGCATGTGGCTAATTGAGATTGGTGTCTCCTCCATTCAGGATTTAGTCTCCAACATCGATCAATAACATTCATTTTCCAACCATTTATCTTTGATTGCTTCGCAAAACTAATGCTTGAAATGAAAAATAAAATCATAAGAGTGAAAAACAACGATTGAGGGTTTTGAAATGTCATAACAAAGAATAATTGTTCTTAATGAATAGAAATTGAAGAGAAGGTAGAAGGATAAAAAAAGAACGGTGACTTTCTAGTATTTTTAATATTGAGTCGTAGTATAAGGGAATAATTATATATATAGACAAGAGTGTTATTAGAGTTAGTTTAAGTTGTTTTCTTAAGTTATGGAAAATGGAATGTTCCTTGCAAGAGAATAGCTATGAATAGAAATAAGTAAGTAGGGATGTTTAAGTTGTTTTAAATCTTAGCCTTTCACCTAAATTTCTGCATTAACTTCAGAAGCATAATTAGAAATTTTAAGATACTTTAACAATATAAATTTCAACGGCTGAAAATTAATTTAAATTTATTAAATAGTAAAAATTAAATTTAATCTAATGTGGCATGAGTTTGTAATTCAATAACTTTCAGTGGTCTAGAAGGATCATTTTTTTTATCATGATATGACCTTTCTTTTTTAACCTTGAGACCTCCTTCCAATCCTTTTTGTCTTATTGTATAGGAATGCGCTCCACTTTATCTTTTTGTTGATATGCTCCTGCCTCTAGCAAGTTGCCACCTTCCACTAGATCAATTATCTATTATCCAAGGTATTTTTTATTAAGAAGTGAGTTTAAGCTTAACTTGACCTCACAAAACTGATTTGTAAGTTGAAGATTATCCTCACTTTTGTACTTTAAATTGGTTTTATCTCTAGTCGACGAGGGATCTCCAACACACGCCCTCACGTCGAGGCATAAACTTCTCATACATAGAACTAGATATTTTTGGTGGTCTGATAGTAGCCCGATAGCGAGTGACATAATAGGTCCAACAAACCTCACTAGGATAGGCTCTAATACCATACTAAGAAGTGATTTTAAGCCTAACTCATCCTCACAAAAATAGTTTGTAAGGTGAGGATTATATCAAGAAAGAAAGAAATAAAATAATTCATCGAATTAAGGTGTATCATTTACAAAAAAAAGTGATAATTATATATAATGCAAAATACATTATCAAGCTTAATAAAAAAATAAACAAATGAAATGAAATATCTATAATATTTGGAGTATCTAGAAAATAAATAACTAATTATATGCAATATCTATAATATCTAATTATATTTTATTCTAATATCCCCCTCAAGTTGGAGAATAAATGTTGATGATTCCGAACTTTCTAATGGAACGATTGAAGGTGGTGGTAAGATGGGCCTTTGTGATACAACTCAAATAGCCAAGAAGATGAGTAAGAACACAATAGACACTTCACACTTTGATAAGTCATCTCAGCATCCAAGACAAGGCCCCACCAAATGTCGGAAGGACCTCAGCAGAAGAAGAACTGGGCATAAACCAGAGCATCATATGTTATTTCTTCTGGTCTTCTTACAAGACAAAATGTTTGTAAATAAATTGGGTTCACTTTGGGGGTCCAAATAGAAGAATAAGCTAGAGTAGGTTTACATAGCATAAATACGAGTGTACTTAGCAATTGGGTTTGTACCAAGCCCACTTTTCATAACACATGCACCTAGAATTATGGTTTTTAACCTAACTTCTTGAAGCTATGCCTAAGGTGCGGTTTTGACCATGGTCAACAACCCTAGGCAACCCCTCTCCCCTCTCCATTTTACCCTTCACTCATCTTGCCCTCCAAGTCACTCCTTCCTATATAAAGGGTGTCTTGGCTCATGTATTTACTCATTGAATTTGATATAGTAAAGAAACTCTGCAGGAGTGATTTTGTGAGTCTTGAGTACTCATTATTTAAGGTTTTATCTTTAGTATGTGAGCATTTCAAGTGGTAGCTCTTCCTCACTTATCTTGGGGCCTCCCACTCTCCAAGTGGCGTGATCATTCCATTTCTCTCCATAAGCTTCCTTCACCCTTTCTCTTTTCACTCCTTTCCATTTCTCCATTTACATTCCTTAGTATGTTCTTGTTTATGTCTTTTTTCCATTCGGTCATCTTCTTCATTCTTTGCTTCATTTTGTGCCCTTTAAATTCTGGAATCATCGTCATAATCACCATATATTTGTGTTTTCCTTTTGCCCTCTAGAAGTGAACCTTCACACTTACTTAACCACTTGGTTAAGTTCGTGTCAAATGGGGATCTTCTCTGGGTCTCTCACCATAATTGCTAAAATAAAAATTCATAAACAAAGTGCCACCATAAAAATGTGCAATTCTAAAACCAACCCACATCAACCCTCAAGTTGGAGAATAAATGTTGTTGATTTCCAACTTTCTAATGGAACGATTGAAGGTGGTAGTAAGATGGGCCTTTGTGAATATATTAGTTATTGGATGCTCATTTCTGACATGAATGAGAGTCAAGAGTTACTTTTGAACAATTTCACGGATAAAGTGTTAGTCAATATCTATATGTTTATGTTTGAACCTCTCATGGTGAAAGGGATTAGAAGCTAGGTGCATGAAAAATTTGTTATCACAAAATATCTTAGTAATTGAAACTTCAAATGTTTGAGTAATCGTTGTATACTTCACTACTCACTGAACATAAAGCATGATATTCTGATTCTACTAAGGACTTGAACACAAATTTGTAAGAATTGATGGCTTAAACAAGAGGGGGGTGAATTGTTTATCAAAGATTTTCGCAAAGATTGATTAAGAATGAACCTTTATCAAACAATCACAGATAAGCAATTAAGGAAAGTAATCAAACAAAGATACAGAAACTGTTTACAGAATTTTAACCGATTGAAATTACATTTTAATCGGTTGTTTATATCAGCAACAAAAGCAGAATTAAAACAATCAGTTATAAGGAGTTTAAGATAAAGAGATTTACACAACAAATTTTATACTGGTTCACTCAACCTTGAGCTACATCAAGTTCTCAGAACAGCCTCTAAGTTCCACTCGTAATCCCTCACAGATTACAACACACAATCACAAAGTGGTAACCTTGAAAACCACAAGACCCACTCAAATGCAACTACACACCTCAAGTCAGAACACCCTTTGACTTTGCAGGATTTCACACACACTTACAAGTTTATGAAGTACAATAACAAGAATCATGAAAGGAATAGAAAACATTTGAGATTACACAAACCAGGAAGTCCTATGATCAGATTTTGTACCAGTGCAAAGCTTAACAACAATCTTGCAAACTTTTTGAAAACTTCTTTCAAAAACTAATCTCAATCTCTCTTTGATTTCAAATTGTGTAAAAACTTGTTGTATATTTTGTTTTGAAAGAAAGCCTATATTTATAGCACTTAAAAACTAGTCGTTCAAGGTAGCATCAATGACCCAAAACAGTTTTGATCACACCCAAAACAGAATAACTGGTTTTCAAAAAACTGTTAGAAAAAGACACAATCAATCGGTTGAAAAGTCGATTTAGCCGGTTGAATTGGTTAGTCAGTTACATAACCAAGTCAAAAATAGTTTTAAAACCTTTAAGCAAGCCAAGTGACAAACAACCGATTATTTCGATAATTCAACCGGTTGTTTTTCTCTTTGCTTAGAAAAACTCTTTGCTTTTTAAAACAGATTGGGCAAGTGTCAAGAACAGGTCTTTACATAGATTCTAAACATTCTAATCTAAACCCAAACCAAAAGCATCACAACTTCAAGCTTCAACATGGATTTGAAACATCAAAGCTCTCATGCTCTACAAGTTTCTTATTTAACAGACTTCTAGGAAATTATAGAATCACCAAGGTAAACACAAAAACTAGTGGTTGATTTTATGGTATCTAAACAACTATGCCAATCTACATCAACATATACTAAAAGACGAAGTTAATTGTTAGCTAGAAAAGATATTGATCTAGGGTGGACTTCAAGTACTGTTGCAAGTGATGAAGTGTAGATAAATGTGTGGTTAATGGATTTGGCAAGTATTGACTAAGCTTTTGAACTACAAAAGTAATGTCTAGTTTAGAAATGTTCATGAAGTCTTCCAATTAATCTTGTCTGCATAAAGGGATCCTCAATAGGGTCACCATCATTGAAAATAAGTTTTAAATTGGAATCCATAGGTTATGTAGTTGGTTTGCTACCTAAAAACCCAGTATCATCAAGCAAAGATAAAGTATATTTTCTCTTACTTTAAGAGATACCTTGTTGGATTTTGCAATTTCCAAGCCTAAAAAGTATTGAAAAGAACTAAGAAATTTTAATTTGAATAAAGAACTCAATGTCAATATCAACACAAGAAGAATCAGGGCCTGCTAGGATGATGTCGTCCACATAGATCAACAAAATGACCAATGAAGAACCAGAACCATAAGTAAATAGATAGTAATTATTTTTAGATTGTGTAAAACCATGTTGCAATAAGGTTGAAGAGAACTTGCAGAATCATTATCTAGAAGTTTGTCTTAGTCCACTATATATATATGATTTTCGTACCTACATTCATCTTCATTTTAAATAATTAAAACACTCTTAGATTATTAGGTAATCGCAGAAACATATTTTCATTCCTTTTGTATCCTTGGTTTGGTTCCATTTGAAAACTTATTCTTTCGCTACACATTTTTTCCATTCTCTCGGTTGTTCACTCATTCCATATCAATCAATTCATTCATATCCTCAAGGTATTTTCCCTTTGATTGCAACATTGATTACATTTTTTTCCTTTGTGCATTGTTCAAACGATCTATTAAATTTTAGGAAATACAAAACCTTAATTTTATTAAATTAAATTATTTCTAGGCCACAAATTTTATCATTTATACTCTTTTTTATATGTTTATTTCTTGTTTATTGTTTTTCCACATGAGAATGTATTACTCTCAATTTTGAGTGTTCAATTTTGTAACTAGCTTATAAAAAGAACTTATCTTCTATTTTATCTTTGGTTTGAAGTTTATTTAAAATGATTCTTTTGTTAGACAACTTTTCATTCTCTTTTAACTAGTATGAGAGAGGCAAGGTTGTTGGGTTTTTTGGGAGGTAGAAGGTTGTTCTTAGGTAGGTTCAAGTAAGGTACATTTACATTTCTTTATTACCTATAGTTTTGTGATAAGCTTTAGGGACGCTTGAAATTGTGGAACAAAGGTTGGCACTATTGTAGGAAAGCAACGGTTGGAGGAGCAACACTCAGGATTAAAAGGTACTGGGGTGGTACCTTCATACTTAATAGATAATACCCTTTAAGGAAGTCCATTGGTTTGAATCCCTTTGATAGGATTAGCTGCAACAACTTCTTCGTTGACTTTTGTTTCTACTTCTACCTTTGATTTCTTTTTTATTAGTTGCCATTCATGCTTGACACGAGTTTTCTTTTCATAAGTCAACCTTTTAGGAAGCAATGAGCATGTTATTTTCTCATGAATTTTGGGTTGGATATCGAAAGACTAATCATGAAGGTTGTATAAAACTTTCACATCGAATCCCTTAAGATGTTGTCGTGCTTCTTCAAGATAACATCGTTTTACTCTTGTAGGTAAAAGGTTGTCGTATTGTCTACTATGTAGGTGCAATCGGGGAAGAGGATGTAGAGGTTTTTTATTGCAATTATAGAGTTCTGGATATGAGACAACTGAGATGTTGATATCTTTTTATGGGAGCAAAGTGAACCTTATAATTCTTGAAAGATAAGTCTTTAGCTTCAGTAAAAGTACTTTTGAAGGTCTTTCCATAAAGAAAATGAACTTTACTCATAGGACACATAAGTAAATTTTGGACAACCTAGTCTTGGTATCACATGTTCAACTTTTCCTTCCATCTTGACTTTGAGCTTGTTGAGTTCAATAGATGGGTATTGTTGAACATTGGCTTTGATGTCTCCAAATCTATGTGGATGGCTTGAAGACTTTGTTGCTCTTGTGTGTGTGAGTTTTGGGTAGTTTGAATTTGTAATCCCCTCATAGAATTGATCCAAGGTTGTTTAATTTTAATTTTTTTGAAAAGGATGTGGTTTCAAAGAGAAGTGGAAAATCAACTAGTTGTTTTATCATTTCAACCGATTGTTTTACACGTAGTGGTTTTTGAAAAGGATTTGAAACTATTTGACTTTGGTTGACTTTTTGTCAAACCAATTCAATCGGTTGTTTCAAAAAATCAACCGATTGTTTTTTGAAAATCCTTAACTAAATTTTTTAAGTTTGTTAAATTTGTTTTAATTGATTCAAAACCGATCTGACTCTTGCATTAAATGTTTTTAACAGCTAATTGAAGCTTATATACTCTATTTTACGCTCCTAGTTGTTAAAACACTTTAGAGATTAACACGATTGCTTTCAAATCAAGTCTTTCAAAGATTGATTAAGGCTTTGGATTCTTTCTAATAGTGGAATATGATTGCTTTGTAATCTTTCAATTCAATATGTGATTGTATTAGGTGTGATCATTCCTTTTCTCTCTTGATTTGTATTTCTGTAAGAAATGGTGTTGTGTAGATCTAGAAGGTGTTCTGATCTGTTGTATGTTGTTTGCCAAAGGAGGTGTGTGTTCTTGAAGGGTTCAAGATCACCTTTTTGGTGAGTGGTTTTTAATCAAGGTGTTTGATTGCTAAGTGAATTACTTAGAGGTTTCTGGGGACTGGATGTAGCTCTTGGATAAGAGCGAACCAATATAAATTGGCTGTGTGATCTTTCTATCCCTTAACTCCTTTAAATTTGTTTTTAGTTATGTTTTTATAAACTCCTGATAAAAACAACTAGTGGATTTGTATAAACAACCGGTTGCTTTTCTAGGAACATACTAAAACTGATTTGTCTCATTGTTGAACTAGTTTCTTGTTCTTTGATTCTTAATTGGCTTTCACTCCACCTTCAATATTTGCAAAAAAATGTTTAAAAACAATTTACCCCTTCTTGTTTAAGGCCAGTAATTCTAACAATTGGAATCATAGCTAGGTTCTTGAAAGTCATTCAAGTTTTGATCCAAAAATCTTTTTTCATGGCTGATAAACTATCCTTTGGGGAGGGTCCATCTATTAACAAACCACCTCTATTTTGTGGTTTGAATTACTAGTTTTGGAAGGTAAAGATGAAAATCTTTGTAGAATCAATTAATAAAGGAATTTGGGATGCAATTGAAAATGGTCCTTTTGTTCCCATGCTTGAAAGTGATGAAGTGATTTTTGAAAAACCATGGTCCTAATGGACTGAGCAGGAAAGCCAAAAAGCTCAATATGATTGTATTGCAAAGAATATCATTGCATCTGCCTTAAATTCTGATGAGTTTTTCAAGGTTTCACAATGTGCCTCCGTAAAGGAAATGTGGGATACACTTGAAGTGACTCATGAAGGAACAAATGATGTGAAGAGTGCAAGGAAGCATGCTCTTATCCAAGAATATGAGATGTTTAGAATGCAGAAAGGGGAGACAATTGTTGAAGTACAAAAGAGGTTTACTCATATTGTCAACCACCTCATGAGTCTTGGAAAGATATTTGAAAAAGGAGGAACTCAACATCAAAATCATCAAAATCATCAAGTGCCTAGACAAATCTTGGCAGCCCAAGATTACGACCATCTTTGAGTCTAAAGATTTAACATCTTTGACAATGACTTCATTGTTTGGAAAGCTTAGAGAACATGAATTGGAAATGAATATACTAAATGTTCAAGAAAATGAAGACAAGCACGTGAGGAACATTGCCTTGAAAACTGTTGGACATAAAAATTGCCAAGATACAAGTGATGACAGTGATGGAGAAACTCTTAGCTTGCTATCCAAGAAATTCTTGAAGAAAAACAGTAACAAGAATAACTCCTCCAATAGGTATAATAGTAAGAAACTCAATGATTTTAATTCTAATAAATATACTTGCTTTGGATGTGGTGAGGAGGGTCATATCAAACTTGATTGCCCCAACAATGAGAGTAAAAAAAGAGTAGCAAGCAAGAAAGGTGAAAAGAAAGGCAAAGCCAAGAGAGCCTACATTGATTGGCAAGACAATGAAGTCTCTTCCTCTAGCTCATCTTCAGCAAATGAAGAAGCAAATATTTGCTTAATGGCCAAGGGAGAATCTGACACGAGCAGTGTAAGTTCCAGCACTTCGATTAATTTTGAAAACTATGGCCAACTTCTTGATTCTTTCAAAGAAACTCATGAAAAAGCTAATAGATTGGCTCTTTTGAACAACCGATTGAAAGGCTTGAATAACTGGCTAGAAAGTAAAGTCAAAGCATTGGAAGAAAAGCTAGAAAATTTGAAAAATGATTTTGAAAATTTGGAATTGATTTACAAAAACTCTTCTTGCAAATGTGACTCAAGTTTTTGTGAAAATTGTGAATCTCTTGAAAAGAAGGTTCACTATCTTGTGAAAACTATAGATAAGCTTTCGAAAGGAAAATAAAAAATTGAGAATGTTCTTGCATCTCAAAATTGTGTTTTTGGAAAATCCGGATTGGGTTTTAATCCACAGTAAGAAAAGTGGTGTTTCAAAGCCTTTTTCAACCATCAGGGAAAAACAACCGATTGAAAAGTCGAAACAACCGGTTGTTTCATGCTTTTACTATATGAAAAAGGCCATTCTGTCAGATTCTGTAAAATTAGAAAAAAATTTGTTCCCAGGGGTGTTTTGAAATGGGTTCTTAAGAATCCTTAGGTTTCAAATGATCCAATTAGTGCAAATGGACCCAAATTTGTTAGGGGACCAAAACTTGCTACTTGATCTTAATTTCTTGCATGTACTCTTAAGGACCAAGAACCTTTGGATTAAAGAATCAAGCTTGAAATGGAAATATTCAAACAGGATTCCTAGTTGTAGATCCTGATTGCATACTTTTTATCTTGAAAGTCAAGTGGAATTCTTGAATAATGTATTATGGCTCCTTAAGAGAGGAACATTGTAAAAAAGGGCTAAGAGTTTGTTTCTTCTTAATTCTTAAACTAGTATTTCTTTTTCACTTGAATTAAGTTAGGCGTCATTTGATGTCTTTTAATGTGAAAGCTTTCATCTATGCAAATTTTATATGATCATCTCTATTTTGTTTCTTCTTTGACAAGATTTCTTGATTTTTGAAACATCATAGTTGTTGTCACAAAAAAAAAATTGATTGTTTTCATGAAACAACCGATTGTTTCACCTTTGGCAGCCTTGCATTAAAGCTGGTTTAAATCTCTATGCATTGTTTCTGCTGTTGATTCTTTCTCCAAGCTATTATGAGTCAAAATTGCATTTACCATGGCTTTGAATTCGCTCTGAAAGGAAGTTATGTTGGTCATAAATGGAATATGTTCCATATCCTCATGGAAAATTAAGTGTTATTATGATTACTCAAATCTGCATGTGCTGACCTTGTGAAATTTGTTTGGGGCTGACGTATGACATTATTCTCTCTGAATAGATTCTTTTTTCCTATTGAAAACACCCACTAAATGCCAAGTTTGTTGATTGTCGTTACTGCATATATACATGTGTTTGTTCAGTTATTTTTCTTCACACAAAAACCCATTGTTCCTTCTACTTGTTGCATTTCGCATCTGTTGGGCTCTTTATCTTTTTTTCTGGAATTTATTTTTTTCTCCATGGATTCAACAACTCCTTCCTAAAAAAGAATGAAGATCCGAGGAGTAAAAAGGGGTGGACGTTTAGAAAGTTGGTTTTCAGGAGAAGAGGAAAAGATTGAGAAATACCTACATGAAACTAGTAGGAAAGTTATTAACAACCCAAAGCTCATCTCATTCAACTGGTTGAAAGAGCAGAAAATTACTGAAGTGAGGAGCCTCTTGAAAGAACAGTTGTTGAAAAGATTCCTAGAAATGTCTGGGAATATCTACACTAACCTTGTGAGAGTCTTTTATACCAACCTTCAAAATTATTGGTAATAACATCTGCTCACATGTGAAAAGGGTTGATATGGAAATAACTCATGAAGTTCGATATGCTGTTGCTGGATTAAGAATAAATAAGGGGAGCATTGGAGTTGTTGAGCAATTCAACAAAATGCAGTTCTATAGAAGTTGTTTAAAGAATCTTCAATCCAAGGTGAGGAATTTTTCATTGGGTGGCTTAAGACTCAATGAAAGGTTTATTGCTTTCATTGTCTCGTGGATGTTAACACCAGGAGGGAGCAACCACTCTATGTTGACTGAGGAAGATCTTGTCCTCATTTACTTCATAAGTTACAACTGGATCCACATCATCAAGGAACAAATGCAAAAATCCATGAGTTTAAGTGACTATCACTATCCATATGTTATTCTTATTTCTAAGTTTTTGCTTTATTTTGAAGTTGATCTTGAAGAGGAACAAACTGAAGTGGTCAAGGCATCACACGAAATCAACAATGGCTCCCTTAACAAGATGGGATTCACCAAAACTGGTGGAAAATGAGTTAGCAAGGATGGTGATCAAGTTGGATCTTCAAGCGGTGCTCACATTGAATATGAGGGTGAAGAGCAAGCCAATGTTGTTGCTGTTGGTGATGATATTGGTGTTGCTGCTAATGATGTTGGTGTTGTCGGTGCCTATGATGTTGGTCCAAGTGTTGGTAACATGGGAGAATGCATCACATATATGTCACCATTTGAAAGGTTGATGGTGAGAAGAATGGACAGCTTTACAGATGAACAAAGGACTCATCATGAGTTTTGTGTGGCAAGCTTTCAGAATCTAGATGAACATATTGAAGTTGTTCAGAATCAACTCTTTAAACTCCAATATGGGAAAGAGGATTGAAGAACTTTAATGATATCTTTCTTATTCTGTTTTACCTTGTTGAACAATTCTCTTTTATGTTGTTTTTATCTCTTCTTCTACTCTATTTGTGAAGAGAAATAGGGGGAGAATTAATCTGGTTTGTATCTGTTTGTATGCTGCTACATATATGTTTTCAATCTGAATTTATGTGGTTTAAAATGTTGCAGTAAAAACTTTGATTATGCACCTCATTCACATTAGTTTACACACTAATTTTGATGGTTTTCTTTATGAATATCACATGGTGAAAACTGGTTCTATGGTGCAAGTGAAACCAGGATATCATTGCTCTCTGGTACATGCACAATTTCTGTTTTGCAGGTGCTTTCAAATTCAAACAAGATAACACAAGCAAACCAGGGATTTATCTCCATCAAATAGGGGGAGATTGTTGAACATTGGCTTTGATGTCTCCAAATCTATGTGGATGACTTGAAGACTTTGTTACTTCTTGTGTGTGTGGATTTTGGGTAGTTTGAATTTTTAATCCACTCATAGAATTGATCCAAGGTTGTTTGATTTTAATTTTTTTGAAAAAGATATGTTTTCAAAGAGAAGTGGAAAATCAACCAATTGTTTTATTGATTCAACCGATTGTTTTACACTTAGTGGTTTTTGAAAAGGATTTGAAATTGTCTGACTTTGGTTGACTTTGCTGTCAAACCAATTCAATCGATTGTTTTTTGAAAATCCTAAACTGAATTTTTAAGTTCGTTAAATTTGTTTTAATTGACTCAAAACTGATTTGGCTCTTGCATTAAATGGTGCTTATATAATCTGTTTTACAGTTCTGGTTGTTAAAATACTTAAGAGATTAACAAGATTCCTTTCAAATCACGTTTTCCAAGATTTCTTAAGACTTTGGATTCTTTCTAATAGTGGAATAGGATTGCTTTGTAATCTTTCAATTCAATCAGTGATTGTACCAAGTGTAAGCATTCCTTTTCTCTCTTGATTTGTATTTCTGTAAGAACTGGCGTTGTGCATATCTAGAAGGATTCTGATTTTTGGTGTGTTGTTTGTCAAGCCCAACTAGGTTAAATATGAGACGTGAGGCACAATCTTAAACATCAATTGGGAGAATAAAAGGTGATAGAAAACCCTAGATGATGTGAGTTGAATTTTAGATTCATTAATATTGTGACACTTTAAGAATATGATGAGGAATTGACTAAAAGAAGACAAGGTGCAACACAATAAGGAGACTTAAGGAAACATCAATGCAGTTCAATGCCTTCCAAATGATGAACCAAACTCATGAACATGAGTGTCATCTCCTTACACAACAAAATACCGAATAGGAAACTAGAATAGAATACGGAAATTGAAAGGAAAGCAAGAACAACACATTAAACCGAATATAAACACAATATAAAGCAAATGAACCGATTGAAAAGAAGAATAAAGTGCATAATTGAAAAGGAAACACAAGAACAACAAGAACAATCGGTCAAATTGAAGAACAAGACAACATAATCGAATAGAAATTGAAGTATGGTGCGGAAATGGAAATGGAAGATGAAAGCAAGAAGAACTTATGTGAATGAATCCATGGAAGGGAAGAACATTCCACTTGGATGGTGATTGATCCAAGATAAGTGCAAGATGCCGCCACTTGAGAGCTTCCCAAACTCACAAGATAAGACTAGTAGAAGGAGAAACAATTCTCACAACTCACACAATTTGTGTATAGTAACTTTTCTTCAAATTCCAAATCTGAACTTACATGAGCATAGCACCTCTATTTATAGTGTGAGAGGGCTGAAATTAAAGTGGGAAAATTCAAATGAGAAGCATTTGAATTTGGCGCCAATTACATGTCACAAGGGAGGTGTGACTTGGTTTCTTGTTTTGGCACCTCCTAAAACTACACATACACCTTATTTTTATGTCACATAGAAGGTGTGACTTATCTTTGTACATTAGCACCCCTTATATATATATATATATATATATATATATATATACACCTTCCTTTTATGTTCTACTAAAAACTACTCAAAAGAAATTACAAAAGGAGACATCCAATGATGCTCATCTCCCAAAGCCTTGGCCTTGCTCCTAGTAATCCTTTGAGCTCATGGCTTGGTCTTGGGCCTCATTTTGAGAAGACTAATAGGAATAACTTCAAGTGTTCTCGACCTTGTCCATTCCTCCTAGTGATGACATCTTTATTTGCTTGTTGAGATGATCCTTCAAGTATAGCATCCTTGGTCATCATCATGTATTTTTGGATCACATCACTAGAGGAGGCAACCATCAAGAAGAAACATCCTGGATATTCTTTTCTTGCTTTCCATGCTTGTAATGGCCAATGTAAGTGGTTAATTCTACCCTTTGAGATTGGGAGTAATTTTTTCAAACTTTTATGTATTGAGGTTATATTTAAATATAATATTATGTTCTTGATTGATTATTGGTATTATCATTTTATTTGTAATGCTTGTTTACCATGATCAAGATCCTTAGATTTAACTAGAGAGTACTTCTAAGTTTCTGACCCAAATGATAATGCTTAACATGTTTGAATGCTAGGAATAGATTTGGAATGTTAATTTCTATCAACATCTAATCGTAATGTTAAATTTTTTTTATAAATATGCGAGGAATCGATATTTAGAAGACTCTCTTAATAATTTTATATGTGAGGAATCGATATAAATGACTTTTATATAGGCATCATCACCAATCAAAGGATAGAATATTACCATGCTATTCAAAATACAAAAGAGTAAGAAGGATGAACCCCAATCCCAATTTTTCCAATTGAACTAACAAACTCTTTGACTTACTTTCTTTACAATTCTTGCAATCATTATAACAAACTCCTAACAAACTTTATTATTTTGTTTTCTATTTAGTGAATCTTATACTTGATTATTTCAATTGTTCTGTGTGGGTTCGATATTTGTCCTTAAGGACAAATTATTACTTCTGACGCAATATATTTGCCATAAAATAGTCATCAAGTTTTTTATGCCGTTGTTGGGGAACAATTGAATTTTTTAGTAAAAATTCCTAAATATTGTTCATATTTTAACTGCTTTTAATTTTTGTTTATTGTTTTCTTTTTGGTTTATTTTATTTTAATTGCAGATTTTTTTTATTTTTTTTTCAAATTTAGTTTGAATTATTTTATTTTATTTTATTTGTTTTCAATTTTAAATTCTAAAAGTTTATTCTTTATACTTCTAGTGAATCCTTGTGCTAACCATTGATTTAGTTGTTTTATATGATATTAAGAGGTCAAATTCCCAAAGAAAATTTATTATTTGAATCAGAGATTGAGAGGGCAGCTAAAAGAAACAAGAAGATAAAGATAAAAGAGATACAAGGAGACACTAGAGAAGAATCCTCAACCTCTTCTTTCCTTCCCATTAATATATTTCAAGAGCAAAACAACATGGTAGAAGAGCAAGCAGCACCTTCTAGGAGAGCACTTGAAGATAATGCCATGCAGCAGGGGCCAAGGCATTTTTCTAGTATTGCAATACCTGCTACCACCAGGGCATTGAAGATGAATCATGTTTTCCTTAGTCTTATCAGTACCCATCAATTTACAGCAATGGATCATGAGGATCCATATTCAAATTTGTCTACATTTTATGAATTGGCGGGAACAATGGGTTCTATCAGGTGATCTCAAAAATGTTTATATGCGTTTATTTTCTTTTTCATTAGCCGAAAAGGCAAAAGAAAGGCTCAAATCATTGCCAAATCAGAGCCTCACTTGCTGGAAGGTTGTAGAGGAAAAAAATTCTACAATGATTTTTTCCATTATCTCACTAGATTAAAGCCAAGTCTGAGATCTTTATGTTCAAACAAGGAGCAAGTAAAGCCTTTTGTAAGACATGGGAGAGATTTAAAATGATGTTGAGAAAATGCTCAAATCATGGGTTTGAAGACATTACTCAACTAAGCATTTTTCATAATGGTCTTTTGATACTAAGATGCTTCTAGATGTTGTAGCTAGTGGTAAAATAATGGCAATTGATGCAGAAAAAGCAACAAAGATTATTGAGGCACATCCACAAATTATCAAGCCTAAAATGATAGTAAAAATGAGCCAACGAAGGGGATGATGGATCATAATACTTCAAACGCACGTTTAGCCCATAACCAAATTTTGACACAACAGTTGGAAGCATTAACTACACAAATGGCTAACTTGCCACAACAATTACAAGCTGTGCAATCTTCTCAAACTCAGACTTAACCAATAAGGTGTAATTTTTGTGGAGGTGATCATCCCAATGGTCACTGTGCTAATCAAAATAATCCATCTGAAGAAGAAGCTTATTATATGGGAAATCAAGGAAGGCAAGGTGGGTTCTCCAATAATAATTCTCAAGGTTGGAGAAGCAATAAAAAAATCAAAGTTTTAAGCAAGGACCCTTTCAACAATAACAACCATTATATCCTTCATCCCAAGAAAGAATAAGCAAATTGGAGGATACCTTGGAGAAATTTATGCAAATATCATTATCCAATCAAAAGAGCTTTGATGTTGTTGTTCAAGGTTTGGAGACACAAATGAGACAGAAAAAACAATTAAGGAAAGAAAATTGAGAGTGAAGAGGAAAAGAAAAGGAGAATGTACAGGAATAAAATAAAAAAAGAAAAAAATGAGAATATATAAAAGGTTGCTCCAATCCTAGATTTACCTTACCCACATGCTCCCTCAAGGAAAAATATAGAAGGAAAGTTTATTAGATTTTCTGAAATTCTAAAACAACTGCAGATAAATATTCCTTTTACTGCAGCTTTGGAACAGATGTCTACTTATGCTAGATTTACGAAGGATTTGTTGACCAAAAAGAGAATTTTTTTTTTATTAAAAACTTTCATGTTCCAAAAAAAGAAGATTAAAAGAAGCAAGGAACTGTGGAATTAGAAGTAGGATGCAGTGCCATCATTCAGAAATCTTTGCCACAAAAATCTAGAGATCCTAGGAGTTTTACCTTGCTAGTCACAATAAAGAATTTTATAATGGGTAAAGAATTACTAGATCTTTGGGCAATTATTAATCTCATGCCTCTATCTAGGTTGAAGAAAATTAGAGATGTTGAAATTTTGCTTACAAGGATGACATTGCAATTATCTGACAGATCAATAAAGTATTCACATAGAATAACTGAAGATCTTTTGGTGAAGGTAGAAAAATTTTATTTTTCAATTGACATTGTAATCATGGACATAAAGGAAGATGTTGAAGCATGATGTGAGTTGATTTTAGGATTGCACATTTTATGGGTTGCACTTTGTTTATGAGTTTTTGTTTTTTAAGCAGAATAGGGTGACAGACCTAAAGAAGATTCCCACTGGACATGAACTTAACCAAGTGGTTAAGTAAGTGTGAAGGTTCACTTCTAGAGGGCAAAGAGAAAAGACAATTATATGGTGATTTAGATGAGGATGGCAAAAAATGAAAAGCACAGAAGAAAAAGAAAACACAATGACATTGAGAAGGGAGAAAAGTGGTGCAAAGAAAAAGGAAGGAAAAAGGTGAAAAGATGAAAGTTTATGAAGATGAGAGGTTGTCACGCCACTTGGAGGATGAGATACTCCAAGATGTGTGGTGTAGAGCCGACACTTGAAGTGTAGAGCACTCAAGATAAGACCCAAGGATAATAGAAGACTCAATTCCCCAAACGCTCTAACAGAGTTTCTTTACTTTCAAAATTTAATGTGTAAATTACATGAGGCAAGACACCATTTATATAGGAGAGCGTGATTTGGGGAGCAAGAGTGAGAGGGGTAGGGGCATCATTTGTGAGAAACCTTCTAGAAGGTAGGTCAAAGAGTCCTGAACCTACACTAGTGCAGATAAGTTAAACAAATGCGGCTATTTTAAATTTACAAATGCGGTCATAGAACCGCATTTGATCAACACGCATTTGTAAATCTGGAATTTACAAATGCGGTCCTATGACCGC
>Ga0123342_1005378_pt1 | contig 18606 bp, 19 predicted proteins | sample Turbeawhitnodule_FD_89960 | JGI IMG/M metagenome (GOLD analysis project Ga0123342, IMG submission 89960) | Root nodule microbial communities of legume samples collected from Mexico - Turtle bean Mexico white nodule | ecosystem: Host-associated > Plants > Roots > Nodule | place: Mexico: Nepantla...
AAGGATCCCAAAGACGTCGCCGGACTTAAGGTCATCACCGGAGCAGGCACCAATCAGGAAAAAATCATCCTTGAGTGGGATCGCCAGAATGTTGCGGCCGGCCTGAAGCCGATCGAGGTTCAGTATTATGCCGACCGGGCTGCCGCCGACCTGGCGCTGCAATCCGGTCGCGCCGATGTCGAGTTCAATCCGTACGCGACGCTTTCCTACAGTGCGGCGATCAAGGGGAAGACCAAACTCGTCGGCACCGTGAGCGGCGGCTGGCCGCTGACGGCCGAGATTGCTGTAACCACCAAGAAGGGGGCCGGGCTCGCTGACGCCATCACCATCGCGATCAACGACCTGATCAAGGACGGCAAGTACGGCGAGGTTCTAAAGCGCTGGAACCTAGAAGCAGAGGCTGTCGAGCAGTCGGCAACCAATCCCGCCGGTCTGCCAAAGAGCGGTTCGTAATGTCGCTTCCTGCGGCCCTGTTGCCAAACGGGGCCGTATTCCAACCCGGTCACGGAGGATTATCCTTGAGCATCGTACGTATCCAGAAATCGTCGCTTGTCGCTGTAGCGGCGATCATGATGTCGGTCGTAGCGGCAAGAGCGGCAAGAGCTGACAGTTTTGACCTGACGCCCGAGCAGCCTGAGCGAATCCACGTCGAACGCAGCGACGCGGCTGCAAAGGCAATTCCCGATACCTTTAAGTTTGTTAGGCCAGGTACGTTTACCGTCGCCGTCAGTCCTGGAGGACCGCCGCTTGCGACATACGCAACCGATGCCAAGACAGTGGTCGGCGCAGATCCCGACTATGCATCCGCAATCGCGGAGACGCTGGGGCTGAAACTGGAGCTTGTGCCGGTTGCCTGGGCTGACTGGCCCCTCGGGCTCACCTCCGGAAAATATGATGCCGTCATCTCGAATGTCGGAGTGACGGAGCAACGAAAGGAAAAGTTCGACTTCTCGACCTATCGTAAGGGCCTCCACGGGTTCTTCGTTAAATCGGACAGCCAGATCAAATCCATCGAGGAACCCAAGGACGCCGCCGGGCTTCGGATCATTGTCGGAGCCGGGACCAACCAGGAACGAATATTGCTGAAATGGAGCGATGAGGACGTCGCCGCGGGTCTGAAACCTATCGAGCTCCAATACTATGACGACGACGCTGCAAGCTTGTTGGCGCTGCAGTCAGGACGGGCCGATGTCATCGTTCAGCCGCACGCCCAACTCGTCTTTATTTCCGAGCGGGATAAGAACATCAAAAGGGTTGGGACGCTCAGTGCCGGTTGGCCGGACCGCTCTGACGTTGCGATCACGACACGTAAGGGAAGTGGGTTCGCTGACGCTTTGACCCTTGCAACCAACGAACTCATAAAGTCCGGTGGTTACGCCAAGATTCTCGCGATATGGCATCTATCGGAAGAGGCCCTGCCTGCCACCGAGACGAACCCTCCCGGCTTGCCCAAGTTCTAGGTGAGCAATGAGTTCCATTGAAATAAGCCACATAGGCTTCCTGACGCCGGGAAATTACACCGACGAGCGCCCTCTCGATGGATTGGACGACACCTTGCGGCTTTTCGAGTTCGCAGAGGTGCTTGGTTTTGACAGCGCGTGGGTTCGTCAACGCCACCTTGAGCATGGCATTTCTTCAGCCGCTGCGTTTCTAGGCGCGGCAACCCAGCGTACCAAGACAATCCAGCTCGGAACGGGGTCATACCGATCGGCTACGAGAGCCCGTTTCGCCTCGCCGAGGATCTCTCGACCGTTGACGTGCTTTCACGGGGCCGGCTGAACATTGGCTTGAGTGCCGGACGCCCGCTGCATGCCGATCTGATGGCCGCGCTGGTTTTTGGCGAGGAATGGGAGAGGCTCGATTTTTCGCATGAGCGGGTGCGCCGCTTCGTATCAAACCTCCAAGGAGAATTCCTCGGCGGTGACGAAACACGGATCACGACGCCCTTTGGCGCGCAGAGGCCACGTCTGCAGCCCTTCGCAAAGGGTCTATCTGAGCGCGTGTGGTACGGAGGTGGGTCGCAGCGATCCGCTGCCTGGGCGGGGGAGGAAGGCCTCAATCTCCTGACCGGAAACGGGATAAGCGGGGAGGATACTGATGATTTCTTTACGGCCCAGGTCCGGCTGATCGAGACATACAGGGGAGCGGGCAGGAGAGCGGGCAACGGCGGTCGACGAATTGCGCTCGGACGAGTGATCGTCCCCTTCGACAGCGCGGACGAGCCGACAAGGAAAAGGTACAAGGCGTACGCAGCGGGACGGCACGATCGAACACGTCGGCTAAACGGCGAGAAGCGAACACTCTTCGCAACAGATCTCGTGGGCACGTCGGCCGATATCCTGGAACAGCTCTTTGCCGATCCGGTTCTCCCGCTGGTGGACGAGTTGCGGCTTGAGTTACCCTACGAGTTCGAACCTGAACAGTATCGCCAGATACTCACCGACTTTTTAAGGAACATCGCCCCGCGTCTCGGCTATGTCGCGAAGTCCAAGCGCAAATGAACCTCTCGTGGGATCTTCTGAAGGCTGTCGGTCCCACAGTCTTAGGAGATTTTTTCTGCTGGTCGCCGTCAGCGAGATCCTGATTTCTGTAGTTGATAAAATTTATAGACAATAGTCTTCGGGAGCGGCGGACAGGTAGTGAGATGCGAAAAGATGCCAAGCGTGTGTCGCGCGGGCCTGCTATGGCTCTAACCGAGGACCTGGTATCGTTGAGCGTACGGGTGGAAAAGGATCCTGGGGCCGATCCGGCCCGCGTCCCGCTCAACGAAGAGCAGTTGGCTGAACTGGCTGATCGACTGCACGACGAGGCCGCAGATGAGCCGTTGTGGGTTTTTGCCTATGGGTCATTGATCTGGAAACCTGACTTTGATGCCATCCTCTGGCGTAGGGGACGCGCCAGAGGATGGCATCGCTCTTTTTGTCTTCGAATGACACGCTGGCGCGGCTCGGAAACACAGCCGGGTCTGATGATGGCACTACGGCGAGGCGGTCAGTGCAACGGAATTGCGTATAGGCTCTCCGACACCGATCGGATTGGCCAGATCCGTCGCATGATACGAAGGGAAGTTGGAACCCTCGAAGACGCTTCGACAATCCGCTGGATCACCGTCGAGACCGATGAAGGCCCGCTGCGTGCGCTGGTGTTTTGGGCAGGACCCAAAGGAGAGCGTGTTGTCGCGAAACAGTCGCTTTCGAGCGTCGCTCAGATCCTTGCGCGCGCCTGCGGACACATGGGTTCGTGTGCCGAGTATCTCTATCTGACCGTTCAGCACCTGGAAATGAAGGGGATCCGGGATCGCAACCTCTGGCTCCTTCAAGAGATGGTGGCCTTAGAGATAAAACGCATTCATGGGCTGGCCGCAGGCGCCTGATCAATAGAGTTCACACCAATTGGAGATCTCATGCCAGACACCGAGCGTTTGCCGGAACCCGTTGGCGAAAACACACGGCTTGTACGGGCCGGATATAATCCCTTCGACCATCACGGGTTTATCAATCCACCGGTTGTTCATGCGTCAACGGTCCTATTCCCCGATGCCGAAACCATGGCGAAACATGGTCAGAGATACACCTACGCCACACGAGGCACGCCAACAAGCGATGCACTGACCGACGCCATCAATGAGCTGGAGGGTTCGGCGGGAACCGTCCTTGTCCCAAGCGGGTTGGCTGCAGTCACGGTCGCGCTCCTGGCGTACCTTTCTCCCGGCGATCACGCACTCATCGTGGATTCGGTCTATGGCAACGTTAGGCACTTTTGCGACACGATGCTGGCACGTTTCGGCGTCGAGGTGCAGTACTACGACCCTGAAATCGGCGCAGGGATCGAGCAGCTCTTCCGGCCGAATACGAGACTCGTCCACCTGGAAGCGCCTGGCTCGAATACGTTCGAGATACAGGACGTTCCTGCAATCACCGCTGTCGCGCGCCGACATGATGTCGTTGTTACGATGGACAATACCTGGGCGACGCCGCTCTTCTTCAGGCCCCTCGATTTCGGCGTCGACGTCTCCATCCAGGCATCCACCAAGTACCCGGCCGGACATGCGGATATCCTTCTGGGCTCGATTTCCGCTAACGAGCGCACGTGGAGACGACTGAAGCAGGCCAATGGCGCTCTCGGATTTTGCGCGGCACCGGACGATGTCTATCAGGTTTTGCGCGGGTTGCGTACGATGGGCGTCAGGCTCGAACGGCATCAGGCAAGCACACTTTCGATCGCTAAGTGGCTCGAAGCGCGCGCGGAGGTCGAACAAGTCCTCTATCCCGCGCTGCGAAGTTTTGCTGGTCATTCGATCTGGGCCCGCGACTTCAAGGGCTCAAGCGGAATACTGTCGTTCGTATTGTCAGCTGCGGATAAGCAAGAGGCGCAGCGGAGATCACACGCTTTTCTTGATGCTTTGTCCCTGTTCGGCCTTGGTTATTCCTGGGGCGGGTTCCAGAGTTTGGCGCTTGAAGTCGATCTGTCTGACCGGAAGATCCTCAGAAACGCCTATGCCGGACCCCTCATCCGTCTTCAGATCGGACTAGAGGATGTTGACGACCTGATAAACGACCTGGAGCGAGCATTTCAGGCGACAAGCAGATGATGAGGCTGTCGCTTGCTCATGCTGTCTGGACCCCGTCGAACAATCAGACCGAAAACGGTTCAAATGGACCGCATAGATCGAAAAATCCTGCGCATCCTGCAGGAGGATGCGACGCTACCCGTCTCGGATATCGCAAAGAAAGTGGGGTTGAGCACGACACTATAGCGCGGCGATCAGGATGAGACGAGTCTCACCTTGTTTGCCGCTACGCAAAGCAGTGTACGCTTCGAAGAATGGGATGCCGAACTGGCCGAACCGATCGTTGTTTTTGGAGGGCGTATCGTTCCCATTAGCTACGTCTTCGAGGCGATGCGGAATTGCAATGACATCCTCCCAATGAATGTCGCCGACGCGATCAAAGCCTGGCTGACCAAGCCCTGGAAGGGGGACGGCCCCTTAGATCAGATGAACTTCTCGACTGCCTCTCGCGTTATGGGAGTACTCGTCAGAAAGAAACTGCTCTGTGGAGAGATGAGCGGGATGTCGGCAACAAAAGGTGCCTCCCGCAACTACCGTTCTTAACGAACGAACGGATGAATAGTCCAGGCCGCTTACCAGGCGAGGGTTCGATATGGCAAACAGGTACCGTCAAGTGGTTCAACACTGAGAAAGGGTACGGCTTTATCGGACCGACGAGCGTTCAGCAGATGTGTACGTACACATCTCTACGGTCCAACGATGCGGCCTGACAGGGCTGCCGGGAGGACAACCAGGTTCGGCTCTCCGGCTTCAGTCTCGGTCCAGTGGTCTAACGCGCCGCTATACTATATTTGTGGAAACGGTATAGTTCGTAAGCGAGGTCATTCCATCCACCTTGCTGAAAAGTGCTGACTATACTAGATTTGCGAAATTGGTATAGGAGCCCGATCACATGAAGCAAATCGACCTCATGTTTCGCACGATGGTAGCCGAACTCCAACAGAGGACATTCGATGCGCAATGGTCGGCCGACTTTCCGCCGACGGGCCGCTTCGTGCCCGTAACGGTCGATAATCGCAAATATTGGTATTTCGATGAACCGGACGGTCACGGCGGCCAAAAGCGCCGCTATGTCGGTCCTGCTGACGATTCAGAAATCTCAGCTCGGGTCGAAACGTTCAGGGCCGAAAAGGACGATTACCAGAACCGACGAAGAATGGTCTCAGCTCTGACGCGTGAAGCCGGTATGATCGCCCCGGATCGCTTCACCGGTGCAGTCGTCGAGGCGCTTGCTACAGCCGGTCTATTTCGACTCCGTGGCGTCCTGGTGGGAACGGTCGCCTTCCAATGCTATGCGGCATACCTCGGCGTGCGCCTGCCAATGGCCGCAATCCTGACCGGGGATGCCGATATAGCTCAGGACTACGCGATCTCTTCTGAGGTCTCGGATACCATGCCGCCGATCGTTGATCTCCTTAAAGGCCTCGATCCGTCATTTCGGGCGCTTCCCCATATCAGCGGTTCGCCTCGGTCGAACGCGTTCCGGAATGACTCCGGATACCGGGTTGAGTTCCTAACGACAAACCGTGGATCGGAAGAATATGCCGATCAACCCGCGAACATGCCCATTGGTGGTGCCTCAGCTGAACCACTCCGATACATGGATTTCCTGATCCGTGATCCGGTGCGAACGATCCTGCTGCATGGTGCCGGTGTCTCCGTCGTCGTGCCCGATCCATCGAGATTCGCCGTTCATAAGCTGATCGTCGCCGGTCGGCGGCTCGATGATGCCGGTGGGCGGGCCAAGAAGGACAAGGACTTGCGCCAGGCTGGAATGCTTTTCGAGGCCCTGCAAGAAACCCGCTACGGCGAAGAGCTGGCTGATGCTCTGCGTGAGGCATGGGGTCGAGGCCCGTCATGGAGAAGCGCGATCACAGCGGGCCTTGATGCGGTCCAAAAGCCGTATCAACCCGCCGTGTATAGGACGTTCGGCATTCTTCCAGCTGAAGAGATAGAAAAGGCCCGCTGATTTAGCAGGTCTATCATCTGAAACGGAGAAGGGCCGCCTGGCTCATGTCGTTATCGACGTCTTCGGCAATCCATTCTTCCCTGGAACGAGGAGGGCCTTTGGTGTCATCTGCGCCGGTTTCCGTGACGACGGCGACAAGCATCGCCGGCGACCACGCTGCGGGTCAATGCATTCGGATGCCAGCCGATATCTTCCGCTACTTTCAGATTCTTGGCACGCGTAGATCCGACGTTCTCTTCGAAACCCTGATCCGCGAAGTCCTCGAGGCCTACGAGCGCGTGATCCTCGACGCCATGCGTGGCGATCACACGCTGTTCACGACCGCCGAGGGCATTGAGCGGCTGTGGGAAATCTCGCAACACCTTCTGGAAAACTCACCACCAGTGCGCCTCTACGATCAGGGCGGCTGGGGGCCGAAATCGATCCACCAGCTCATCGCGCCACACATGCTTGGCGCCTGCCGTTCGAACGAGCCTGGAGAGATTCGGCCAAGGCGTGATTGGCGGCATTGCCGACATATCCAGGCCGGTTTTATTAGCGGCGACTGCCAAGATCGCCCGCAGATTTCGGGCGTGAGCTCAATTGTTCAACGAAACGGTTGGGTCTCGATCAAGCGGACCTAACGTTTTCCGCCTTTGACTTCCCGGTCTTGCGGTCTTGGCCGACCTCGTAGCTGACCTTCTGGCCGTCGCGAAGGGATCCGCCAGCCTGAAGGGCCGAAACATGCACGAACACGTCGGGGCCGCCGCTATCTGGAGTGATGAAGCCAAAGCCCTTGTCTTGGTTGAAGAATTTCACCGTTCCCGTCGCCATATGATCCTCGTGATTTAAGCAGCGTGTGCCAAACACTATTCGCCAGCGAGGGTTCCTGCAACCCGTCGGCGACGAAGACATCCTTGACGCCGCTGTCAGCTGATGAATCCGTAGACATCGGAGGTGTTCGGCGGCCCTGCGCCTGCGCCGGGCTATTGTCTGGAGTTGAAGTGTAACAAGGCCGATCCTCCTCATTGTTTGCATGCTTCGCTGTCAACGGTCCGCAACTCTTGTGTAGTTTCATAAATGGGGTGCGCAGCAGAACCTCCATCAACCGCTCGGCGAGCGCTCGAAGTCGAAAATGCTCTGCGTCGCAAGCGCGGCAGCGCCCCGTGCCCATGAACTTGGGACCCAATCGGTGACGAGTTCAGGTCTGGTGAAGAATGCGAATTCTTCCATTGTTTTCCGGATCGGGGCGAGAAGGGCATCACCGAATTGCACGGCTTCTCCGCCCACGACGATGATCTCCGGGTCAAACAGATTGACCATGTCGGCTAGGTGTCGCCCGATCCGAGAACCGCAGTCCGACAAAATGGAAAGCGCCAGATCTTCTTGATCATCAACGGACCTGGCGAACTGATCGCGGCTTATCGGGGAGCCCGTCCGGCTCTGCCATTCGTCCAGCATATAGGGCTCTGCTACATGCGCCATCAGGCATCCACGCCGACCGCATTCACACAAGCGACCATTTGGAACGGAGGTCGTATGTCCCAGCTTGCCGGCGGCACTGTGGCTTCCGTGATAGATCTCGCCCTTGATCACCAGCGAACAGCCGATACCGGCGCCTATCGCAAGCGCTGCGAAGTTCTGGTGATCCCGGCCGACGCCGAACAGTTTCTGCGCGACGGCGAAAGCGTTCACGTCGTCATCGGTCCAGACCGGAACATGGACGCGTTTGGCGAGCAGTTCCGCAAATGGCAGATTCTTCCAACCGAAGCGGGGGCTCTGGATGCACATGCCCGTCGATGGATCGATTTCTCCGGGGATCGAAACACCAATACCCATGATTTCCGTTCCCTGCCGGTTGGCCTGCGCGAGGAGCTTCGGGATGGTGGCGGCAATGGTTTCGATCATGCCCTGCGGGCTCGTATCGGCGACGTCCGCTTCGAGCGATGCAAGGGGGGTCGTGGCCAGATCGGTCAGCACGCAGTCGATGCTGTATCTGTTGAGCTTGAAGCCAAGCGCAAGATGCGCTTCGTAGTTGATGTCGACCGGTACGGGGCGCCGGCCAGTGGTTCCAGCAACCGCCTCGCGCTCCACGACCAGTGCCTCCTCCATCAGTTCAGCGACCACGAAGGTGACGGCCGCAGGGCTCAACCCGGTAATTTGCGCCATCTCGGCGCGGGAGATAGGGCCGCGGTTCCGCAGCAGGTTCAGGATAAGGCGCCGGTTCAGGGCTCGCGACGTGCTGGCGTTGCCTCTCACTTCATTTCCTCATTAATTTATTTCGTAAATTAACTATTGCTTCGACCCCAAAGCTAGGCTAACTTTGCACCGTTGGCAATCGAGGAGGAGTTCGCCTGCCGCCACATCGCACAGCAAGGCGACGCTCAGCACATTCATCGAACTTGGCCTGTCCGAGCAGACGGTTGCTCGGCAATGCCGAAGCTTTGTCTTGGGAGGAGAAAATGGCAGTGAAAGATCTAACGTCGTTGATAAAAAGCGCGTCCTCTTCGCGACGCCAGTTCATGATTGGCGCCGGTACGGCGCTGGCTGGCATGGCACTCAGCTGCCCCGCGCTGGGCCAGAGCAAGGAGCTGACGATCATCTCCAATATCGGCAACGCCGGGCAGCGGGAGGTGCTTCAGCGCCTCGCAAGCGAGTATGAGAAAGCGGGCGGTGTCAAAGTCACCATCAACAATATGGACCATGAGGCCCACAAAACGGCTATTCGCAGCTATCTCGTCGTGGGTGCGCCGGACCTCTGCTTCTGGTTCTCCGGTAACCGCATGAAGGCCTTCGTCAAGCGTGATCTGTTTGACGACATTTCCGATCTTTTCGAACGCGAGAACTACAAGAGCGTGCTCGGCCCATCGACCGCAGCGGTCACGGTGGATGGTAAGCAGTATGGCTTGCCTCTCGGGGGCCTTCTCTGGGGCCTGTTTTACCGCAAGGACGTGTTTGCCGAAAAGGGCTGGACGGCGCCTAAGACCATTAAGGATCTGCTGACGCTCGGCGAGCAGGCGAAATCGGCAGGCATGATCCCGGTCAGCATGGGCACGAAGGAAATGTGGCCTGCCGCCGGGTGGTTCGATCACATGAACCTGCGCATCAACGGCCTCGACAGGCATATGGCGCTGATGGATGGCCAGATGTCCTATACCGACGATGCGCTGAAACCGGTGTTCGACACCTGGGAGGAACTGATCAAGGCTGAGATGTTCAGCCCGAACCACACCTCCTTCGGCTGGGAGCAGGCTGCCGCCGCACTGGCGCAGAAGAAAGCCGCAATGATGGATCTGGCCGGCTTCATAAAATATGGCTTCCCCGAGGATCAGGTCGACCAGATCGCGTTTGCGCCGTTCCCGGAAATCACCTCCGGCATGGCACGCTATGAGGATTTCGCACTGAATTCGATCCACGTTCCGAAGAATGCCAAGAACAAGCAAGGTGCACGCGACTTCCTTGCCTATTTCTATAAGCCCGAGAACCTGTCGGCCTTCCTCGAAACGGAAAGTGCAGTGCCACCACGCAGTGATTGCCCGCCGAGCAAGGATCCGCTGGTCAATGCTGCGGTGGAATCGCTGAAGACCGTTGCTGCCACTGCCCAGTACTACGACCGCGACACCGATCCCGACATGGCACAGGAAGGGCTGAAGGGCTTCCAGGAATTCATGGTCAAGCCAGAACGGCGCGAGCAGGTTCTCGCGCGGCTTGAAGCAACCCGCAAGCGCGTCTTCAAGGTGTGACCACGATCGCTTGGCGGTCGCGCACCCTCCCTGCGTAAGGCCGCGCTTCGGACAGGAGATGCTTGCATCATGCACTCCTGTCCGAAATCCGGCAGCGCCGGCGAGCATCGACCGCACGTAACCAATTCCGACCCTGGAAAGCAGAAAGAGATGTCCAGTTTCTGGCGACGCCATCGCTTTTGGATGGCTCCAACCTTGTTCATTCTCCCCGGAGCCCTTCTGTTCGGCATCGTCATCATCATGGCCTCGATCCAAACGGTATGGGTCTCGTTCTTCGACTGGGATGGCGTCAGCGAGATGCGGTGGGTGGGCCTGTCGAACTACGCACAGCTCATCGATGACCCGCAATTTTATGTTTCGCTCAAGAACAACCTGATCTGGCTCGCCATGTTCATGCTGGCGCCACCACTCGGTCTCGCATTGGCACTGCTGCTCAACCAGCCGATCAGGGGCATGCGCATCATGAAGTCCCTATTCTTCGTGCCGCTGGTGTTGGCATCGTTGACGGTCGGCGTGGTCTTCACTTGGGTCTACGATCCGAGCTTCGGCCTGCTGTCGCTGATATCAGGTTATTTCGGAGCCACCGCACCGGCGCTGCTTTCTGACGAGCATTTCGTTACCTTCGCAGTCGTAGTCGCTGCGCTATGGCCTCAGACTGCCTTCTGCCTGGTGCTGTTTCTTGCGGGTCTCAATAACCTCAGCGAGGATCTGATCGGCGCCGGCCGAGTTGACGGAGCGCGTGGCTGGCCGATGCTGTGGCACGTAGTGCTGCCGCAATTGCGGGAAGTCAGCTTCATCGCGCTTGCCGTCACCGTGATCGGAGCGCTGCGTTCATTCGACATGGTCGCGGTCATGACGTCCGGCGGACCGTTCGGCTCGTCTACCGTGCTCGCCTATCAGATGTACGAGCAATCCATCTTCTCCTATCGCTTCGGATATGGAGCCGCCATAGCCACCGTGCTCTTCGTCATCATGGCCGTCTTTATCGCCTGGTACCTGCGCACCCTGCTCAAGCCTGAACGGGAGGCTCTTTGATGTATCCGCGTCCGATTCCCGAAGAATCCCCACTTCGCCGGGCAGGCTATGCCGGCATGGTCGCGCTTGTCCTGATCCTGTGGCTCGTGCCGCTGATGGCAGTAATGGCAACGTCGCTCCGGTCGTTCGAGGAAGTGATGGCCGGCAATTACTGGGGCTGGCCGAAGAGCTTCAATTTCGTCGAAAACTATGTGGCCGTCTTCACCCAGACGGCCATGGCCCGCTACTTTCTCAACAGCCTGATCATCACGTTGCCGTCGGTTCTGGGAGTGCTGATCCTTTCGACCCTCACAGGCTACGTGCTGTCGCGCTACCGTTTTCGTGGCGCCAACCTGATGTTTGCGCTCTTCGTCGGCGGCAACTTCCTGCCGGCGCAGATCATGATGATCCCGGTGCGCGACCTGATGGTGTCGCTCGGCCTTTATGACACCTACTATGCGCTTATCCTCTTCCACGTCGCCTTCCAGACCGGCTTTGCGACGCTCTTCATGCGGAATTTCATCGCGGCTTTGCCGGACGAACTTTTCCAGGCTGCGCGGGCTGAAGGGGCTTCGCCCGGCCAAACGCTGATCCATGTCGTCCTGCCGCTGATCCGGCCGGCGCTGGCAGCACTCGCGATCCTGACCTTCACCTTCGTCTGGAATGATTATTTCTGGGCAATCGTGTTGACCCAGAGCGATGCTGTGAAGCCGGTGACGGCGGGCCTCAGCAACCTGCGCGGCGAATGGGTTTCGGCATGGAACCTCGTGGCAGCCGCCACGATCATGGTCGCGATCCCGCCCGTCGTGATGTTCTTCCTCATGCAACGCCATTTCATCGCCGGCCTCACGGTTGGAGCCGTGAAGGGCTGATGCGCAAAGATCAAAGGATGGCTCAATGGCCAGCGTAGAAATCCAGAACGTTCAGAAGCACTATGGCAAGTTCCATGCGCTCAACGACATCAACCTCTCCATCGAAGAGGGCGAGTTTGTCGTCATGGTCGGACCATCCGGCTGCGGCAAGTCCACGCTTCTGAAGACGATCGCAGGTCTCGAGACGGTAACGTCGGGCCAGTTATTGATCAAGGGGCGGGATGTCACCCGGCTCGAGCCCGGCGACCGGGGCATCGCCATGGTTTTCCAGTCCTATGCGCTCTATCCGCATATGACGGTGGCGCAGAACATGGGTTTCGGCCTTCGCATGGCCGGACGGCCCAAGGCGGAAATCGATGCGGCGGTGGAGAGGGCGGCAAAAATCCTCAGGCTCGAGGAGCAGCTCGACAAACGGCCCAAGCAAATGTCCGGCGGCCAGCGGCAGCGTGTCGCCATCGGCCGGGCCATTACCCGTTCGCCCGACGTCTTCCTGTTCGACGAGCCGCTGTCCAATCTCGATGCGGCACTGCGCACGCAGATGCGCGTTGAACTGTCGACCCTGCACGCTGAGCTTGGTTCGACGATGATCTATGTGACGCATGACCAGGTCGAGGCGATGACTATGGCAAGTCGCATCGTCGTGCTCAATCGCGGTCGTATCGAGCAGGTGGGTGCGCCGCTCGACCTCTATGCCAATCCCGCAAACCTGTTCGTCGCCGGCTTCCTCGGCGCGCCGCGCATGAACTTCGTGACCGGCACGGTCGCGGAAGTCTCGGGACGCGGTGCCAGGGTCGCCTGTGCCGACGGGCTGACGGTTTCCTTCGACGATCTTACCGTGCCAGCCGCCAAGGGCGACACGGTCACGGTCGGCATCCGCCCCGAAAAGCTCACGATCGATCAGGTTGGGTGCGCTGTCACCTTCGGCGGACAAGTGCGGCTCACCGAATATCTGGGCCGAGAAACCGTCGTCTATATCGATGCCGGTGATTTGGTGACGACCGGCTCCGACAGCGGAACCGGTGTCTTCACCGCCCAGATCGGCGACATCCGGCCATTCCAGACAGCTGCCTCGGTTTCCATCGGCTTTGACGCGCGCGATGCCTACCTCTTTGCGGCCGACGGCCGAACCATCAGCTCTCCCAAACCCGTCGCAAGTCTCTGAACAAGGATAAGAATGACATGAAGCGCACAGCTCCTGCGCCCCTTTCGGTGTGGCGCACCCTTAATCTTGACGATTTTCTCATCGGCGTCCCGCATTATCCCGAACATGTCGACGAGAGCTACTGGGAGCGTGACGCTACGCGCATGGCCGCTGCCGGCTTCAACGTCGTGCGTGTGGGCGAGTTCGCCTGGCACATCATGGAGCCGCGCGAGGGCGTCTTCGACTTCTCGCTGTTCGACAAGGCGATCGACGTCCTGGGCGCCTGTGGCATCGAGACGATCTTCTGTACGCCGACCGCCACGCCGCCCCGGTGGCTGACCGCGACCTATCCGGAAGTGTTACGCGTTGACGAGAACGATCGCGTCGCAACCCATGGCTCGCGCCAGCATGCCGACACGAACAGTCCCGTCTACCGTGCGCACAGCCGCCGCATCACGGAGGCGCTAGCCAACCATTATCGCGACAACCCGCACGTTATAGGCTGGCAGACCGACAACGAGCTCAACACCACGTCTTCCACCTCGTATTCAGAAGCGACAGAACGCGAATTCCGCCGTTATCTCAGGGATCGTTACGAGACGATCGATGCGCTCAATTTTGTGTGGGGCGGAAATTTCTGGGCAACTGCATATGACAATTTCGACCAGATCACAGCGCCGCGTGCCCACAATCCCGGCTTTCCGAGCCCTGCTCATTTCCAGGACTATCACCGCTTCCTGGCGCATGCGACCGCCGCATTCCAGCACGATCAGGTGGAAATCCTGCGTCGGACCAACCCGGACTGGTTCATCTTCCACAATCTTGGCCGCCTGGAAGACATCGACTTCCGTGGCCAGTTCGGTAGGGACCTGGACTTTATCGGCTTCGATATCTATCCGATGCTCTACGACGAGATGCGTCGCACTGGCGGGCATGCGGCAACGCAGGCGCTGCATCTCGATGTCTGTCGCGCCTACAGCGGCAATTTCATCGTTCCGGAGCAAGCTTCGGGCTTCGGCAGCCAGCCGGGTTTTTCCACCATGACCCCCGAACCGGGCGAGATGCGCCGTATGGCGCTGAGTTCTGTGGCGCGCGGCGCCGACGGCTTGATGTTCTTCCGTTGGCGTCCGGCGCATTACGGCGCCGAAATCTACTGGATGGGCCTCATTGACCATGACGACGTGCCGCGCCGGCGCTACCAGGAAGCGATCGAATTCGCCGGCGACGTCGCTAGGATCAAGAAGGACCTTCTGGGCACGACCGTCCGTATGGATGTCGCCATCGCCGGCGCCGATTTCGACAACCAGGAGGCCTACAAGACCTATCCCATGGGTCTGCCGAGCCCGTTGGAGGATGGTGTCCATCTGCACCGCTATTGCCATTCCAAGGGCATCGCCTGCGGCTTCATTCATCCAGAAGATGATCTTTCGCGGATCAAGCTGCTCTATGTTCCCCATTGGGTGATGTGGAAGCCGGAGTGGAACGCCAATGTCGAGGCCTTTGTCAAGAATGGCGGCACACTTGTGATCGGCGCGATGACAGGAACGCGGGACGAGCATAACCACATTCCGACGGTTCTCGCGCCCGGCCGCGGTCTTTCCGAACTCTGCGGCGTGCGGGTCGAGGAATTCGGTCGCGTTGCTGAACCAGGCGCCGATGGCCTGTTCGGTCTCAATGGCACGGAGTTCGGACTGCACAATCCCGCAAAGCGACTTCCGGCCGGCTCGGCCGCCCGACGGTACAAGTTCGTGCTCGGCAATCAGGAGCACGAGGCCGCCCATCTCTACGAACTGCTCGACGTGGATCCAGACGTCGAGGTGCTCGGTCGGTGGAGCAACCGCTTTGCGAGCGGGCGGGCGGCCATTACCAGCCGCAAAGTAGGCGAGGGCAGTGCCATCTACATGGGCACGTATCTCACCGCTGCGCTGGTCGAGAGCCTTGCAGAACAGGTGTTTGCGCGCGCAGGCATCGCACCCCTGGTGGCCGACCTTCCCGCCAACGTGGAGGTGACCGTCCGCGAAGCGGCCGACCGCAAGCTCCTGTTCGTGCTCAATACGGACGGAGCCGATGTCGAAGTGAAATCCTTGCCAGGTGGTGGCACAGATCTTCTTAGCGGCAAGAAGGTCAATGATTGCCTTTCACTTGGGCCACACGGATGTGTGGTCATTCGCTTCTGAGCAATTCGGGTCAACCAATGATCGCGCCGATGGCCTATCGGCGCCATTTGCGCGGCAGTTCTCGTGCCGGTCCTGCCGAAAATGTGGACGCGGCCATCTTTTTTCCGCGACGCGCAACAACCTCGATATGGGCTAGGCTGCTGCATCTGCAGACAACCGACGTGGATCGTGAAAGTGAAAGCTTCCGCCTTCCGCACGTTCGGCCTATGATCTGCTGTGGACGCAAAGATCTAGCCACGCGAGATCCGACAGACATCAAGAGGTTGCATTGCACGACGTTTTGCCTATCCCCGCCGGCGCCCTAATCCGACAGGGCGGACGGGCGTGTTTCTACCGCCTCGTGAACACATGTCCTTTGCTGATCCAGGTTCGATCGGGAACAAAGATCGTTACGGCGCACGACATGCCGTTGCGCCTCACCGCCGGAGAGTTTGGCCTCTTGCCAGATAATCAGCCGCTGACCATGGAGAACATACCGAAGGCGCCACAGAATTATGAAACTCTTGCACTTCCCGTTCCGCGCCAACTATTCGAAGACGCATACGGCCGCATGGGTGCCATAACCCGTCCGTCAACGGCCGTTCCCGCGAAAGTGTCTGACATGCCCGAGCAGGCAGCGGCACTATTCGAGTTTTGCAGCGACCCGGAAAACCTGATCAAGCTTCCGGTACCGATTGCCGCGGCCCGCTTGATGGAACTCATCACATGGTTCGCGCTCGCAGGGGCCGTTCTGGGCGAAGCCCAAAGTTTGTTGCTGCGAGACCGGCTGCGCCACATGATTGAAAGGAACCCTGCCTTCGACTGGACGCTGGGGCATGCCGCCCGTTCATTCCACATGAGCGAGGCGACGCTCAGACGTAAGCTGGCTGCTGAAGACACGAGTTTCAGCGAGACCTTGAGCGACACCCGAATGACGAGGGCGCTCGGCCTCCTGCACACGACCAGCGTGCCCATTGCACACATCGCGCTGGAGGTGGGCTACGACTCGCCATCTCAATTCGCGGCACGGTTCAAGGAACGGTTTGGTATCAACCCGCGCCACGTGCGCAGCAACCCTGACGTCTTTGAGCGGACCAGGACAGAAGTTGAGCATCTCGGGGCAGACGCTCTTTATGGGGGAGGATAGTTTCAAAGGCAGTATCAACCAGGAAAACATCATGCGTCTCATAGCAGCACTGCTTGCCTCGTCACTCGTCAGCGTCACTGTCGCCCATGCCGAAATGAAACTGACCTCCAACGACTTGACCCCCGGAAAGCCCATGGCCAACGAGCAGGTCTTTAACAACTTCGGTTGCACGGGCAAGAATATCTCGCCGGAACTGGCATGGTCGGGGGAACCTGAGGGCACCAAGAGCTTCGCCGTCATGGCTTACGATCCGGATGCACCGACAGGCTCTGGCTGGTGGCACTGGACGGTGTTCAACATTCCCGCAACTGTTTCCAAGATTGCGACCGGCGCAAGTGGCGACAAGAAGCTTCCGGAGGGCGCCGTAGAAGGTCACACCGACTTTGGCACTTCCGGCTATGGCGGCGCATGCCCGCCGGTCGGAGACGCTCCGCACCACTATCAGTTTACTGTCTATCCTCTCTCGGTGGACAAGCTTGCGCTTCCCGAAACGGCGCCTGCCGCCATGGTTGGGTTCTATGTACGGGCAAATACGCTCGGCAAGGCGACGGTTGAGGTGACTTACGGTCGCTGATCCTGTGTTTCAGGCAAGGTATCGAAGGAGGTCGGAGGCAAGCTTGCCTTTGCCTTCGAGCCTATGGGCGATCGGCGGGTAAATAACATCACTGAGCCGATTGCCTGCGATCGCGTGAATTTTGATCGGGGCTCACCGGATCGCGTCGAGCCCCAGTTGCCGAACGGATATGCTCCGCTCAGAAAAACGTCGATCGCGGTTCTACCCTTCAGCAACATGAGCGGTGACCCGGAGCAGGAATATTTTTCTGACGGCATCACTGAAGACATCATCACAGACCTGTCGAAGATTTCGAACCTTCATGTTGTGGCCTGCAACACGACGTTCACCTACAAGGGAAAACCAGTAAAGGTACAACAGGTGGCGCAGGAACCTGGCGTCGCCAGGCGCTCGAACTTGATCCAGACCTGGCTGACGCGAATGCCGCGCGGGGCTAGGTATCGATGACATCTCTGCTTGTCAAACGCTGCTCAGCAGCAGGCTCGTTTCGCTGTTGGCAACGCCATCGATCATGCGCACTTCGCGCAGAACGCGGTCGAAATCTGCAAGGCTTGCCGCCCGGATATTGGCGACGAGATCCCAATTGCCGTTGGTCGTGTGCAAGGCGGAAATCGCCGTCAGACCGCGCAGCCTGCGAATGACCTGCGTCGTCGACTTGCCGACGACCTCGATCATCATTACCGCATGCACCGCGCTCAGATCGTAATCTTCTCGCACCCGCACGGTAAATCCGAGCAGCGTCCCCGTTTCGATTAGGCGATCCAGCCTGTTCTGCACGGTGCCGCGCGCAACACCGAGCGCATCCGAAAGCTTGGTCAGGGAGGCGCGTCCGTCAGCGCGAAGATGGCTGATGATACGGCGGTCGAGATCATCGGGTGAATATTTCGCGACATCCATATTTCCCACTCCAGGCTGATAAATTTATCCAAGTCGACTGAACAAATTGTACAATCGGCTGCCGGAACTAGCACAGTTTTGCGCTTTCGGCCAACACTTGGGAACGCTAACCTCTCCCTATCAGCTCAGCGCCAGAGGAATTCGTGATGTCGTCACCCCTTCCATCGGAAAAAGCCTTCGTTCCCTTCGTCAGCGTCGAGAACATGATGCGGCTCGTCCACCATATCGGACTGGAGACGCTGCTCGCCGAGCTTACCGACGTGATCGAGGCGGACTTCCGCCGCTGGGAGCTGTTCGACAAGACGCCGCGGGTCGCCTCCCATTCCCGCGAGGGCGTGATCGAGCTGATGCCGACCTCGGATGGCGAGATCTACAGCTTCAAATATGTGAACGGCCATCCGAAGAACATGGCGCAGGGCCTGCAGACCGTCACCGCCTTCGGCCTCCTGGCGGAAGTCTCGACCGGCTATCCGGTGCTGTTGACGGAAATGACGCTGCTGACAGCACTTCGCACCGCCGCCACTTCCGCAATGGTAGCCCGGCA
>Ga0123342_1005379_pt1 | contig 18599 bp, 10 predicted proteins | sample Turbeawhitnodule_FD_89960 | JGI IMG/M metagenome (GOLD analysis project Ga0123342, IMG submission 89960) | Root nodule microbial communities of legume samples collected from Mexico - Turtle bean Mexico white nodule | ecosystem: Host-associated > Plants > Roots > Nodule | place: Mexico: Nepantla...
CACCCCCCCCCCCCCCCTCTAGTTTAAAGCCATCCATTCTAACATATGGTACATCCAATGTGCAAGGTCCTTTCCAACAACAACAACCCCTATATCCTTTAGATACTGAAAGAATGAATAAATCGGAAGATACCTTGGAGAAATTCATGAAAGCTACCATGGCTAGTCACGAGAATATATGGTGACATCCAGATATTCAGATGGAATAGATTGCCAAACAAGTAGTAGAAAGACAAAGTGACAAATTCTCAGCTAACACTAAGGAGCATTGCAATAATGTAGTGGCTGAAAAAGAAAATGAAACCGAGGGGAAGAGAGATGGGAAAGAGAGAGAAAAGAAAAGAAGTGAAGAGAAAAAAATAAAGAAAATAAGTGAAAATAAGGAGAGAGGTGTCCTTGAAAAAAATTTATCAAATCCTCATGCTCCTTCAAAAAAAGAGAAGGACAATTTTTATTTTTTTTGACAATTTGCTCCCTAAAAATTATTTTGCAGGAAATATGAAGCAAGATTCAACACTTGAGAGATTTCGAAAGAATATGAGCTATATTGAAGAAATAAATATAGAGTTGGAGGATAGATACATTGTCATTATTAAAAAATGCTTGCCTAAAAAATCCAAGGACCTAGGGAGTTTTAACCTTCCCGTGTCTATAAGTGCTTTATTTATGGACAATGCTTTACTGGATTTGGGGGCAAGCGTAAATATAATTCATTTGGCAATGTTGAAGAAAATAGGTGATTTGGAGAGTAAACCCACCAAGATGCAGTTACGGTTGGCAAACAAATCCATGAAATATCCTTATGGTGTGGTTGAAAATGTTTTGGTGAAGGTTGATAAGTTCAAATTCCCTGTGAATTTTTTTATAATGGACATGAAAGAAGATGAGGAGGTTCCATTGATACATGACAGATCTTTTATGAAGACTGTGAGACTCATAGTTGATGTTGAGAAAGGAGAACTTCAAGTTAGAGCCCAAGATGATATGGTAACTTTTAATCTTTTTTATGGTCTAAAATTTTTTAATGTAGGGGAAGAATGCATACAAAAGGATGAAACAGAGGGAGTTGTCCACCTCGAAATAAACAGGCGTCAAGCTAGATAACGTTAAACGAGCGCTTACTTAGAGGCAACTCAGTTCACATTTTAGTTTTATGTTGTTTTGTTATTTTTGTTTTGATTTTACCTTTCAAAAATCATGTTTTCTTGCAGGGATTCTTGCCCAGGCGAGTCAACTCTCACTTGAGTGAGTTTGACGTCAAAAAATAGAGTTTTCGTGCAGGGAATCTCGCTCAAGCGAGACAAATGGCGCTAAAGCAAGTTCTACAACAAAAAATTTGACTTTTTTCAGGGATTCTCGCTCAAGCGAGACAAATCTTGCTCAAGCGAGTTAGGCGTCGGAAATTCTCGCTCAAGCTAAAAAACTTTCCAAAATTCTCGCTCAAGCTAAAAAACTTTCCAAAAAAAATTTAAAAAAATCCTTATAATTTGCTTATAATTTCATAAAAAGTACCTATATAAATAAATTATCATTTTGATAATATTAATTTATATGCTAATATCTATATATATATATATATATATATTATGTATTTATATTTATTATATGTATAATTATTATGACACATAAATGTAAATAATTATTTTTATTATAATATTAAATAATTTTATCATATTAATTATAATTTAAAAACCTTGTATAAGTTTTTATAACATAAAAATAGTCATATAAATAAAATATAACCTTTTATAATTTAGTTTAAATTTATTTATTTTAGTGATTTTCATGAATTATAAAATAGTAAATTTGAAGTCAACTTTTAAAAAATTATATGTAATTTTAATAAAAAAAATCATTTAAACATAATTTTATACTATCATGTTTTTTTATTATATTATCTTATTTTTATCATATAATTCTCATCAAATGAATCCTAAAATCATAAGACAAATATAAAAGCTAAAAGCACTAAAAAATGTGTTTAATCGGTAAAAAATCGAAAGCTTAGGACAAAAAATATTAAACTCTTTTTTTCACTTTTAATTATAAAAGTATCATTTTTTTTGTTATATTTTGTTATTTGCGTTTAATTATCAGGCATTAGCTATGTTAAAAAATTTACACTATTAACCAATTAAAAATTACCATTGGCATGTATTGTAAGCTGGATATACTATATAAACATATTTTATATTGTGAATAAGTAAATTATTTTTCTCTTTTCATTTTCAAAAAGATGGTATAAAATAGTAAATCAACCACATGTTGTTTGTTGTTTTTATTTTTATGCTTTTTATACAAATTTTGTAAATAAGAAACAAAGTAAAAAAAATGAAATTTTATAATTAAGTAATGAAAAAACAAATAATGTTTTCTTAAACCAAATCTTCTCATATCTTTCAAGATTTAAAGCACAGAGATGTTTATAACCAAGTATCTAGTTTCCCAAAATGTGAAAGGTAACAATGAAGTATGACTAAGGCAAAGAGAAAGGGCCCATGTGTGGTTGGGAAAAGCTAATTGATTTCGTCATTAAAACTTTGTATTCAATGATTTTTTTTTAATCAACAAAATAATATATAAATAATAGAGTATTTGAAGTGTTTTAACTCAAAATATTGTACAATAACAATTGAAGAAAAAAAAATACATATGCATAAGGCCTAACACTCCTATTAAAGTGTATTCAATATAATACAATTTTCAAAAAATAACTTGTCACTGCACAAAATCAAATGCTCTGTTAATAGATAACACTTAGATTGTTCTACAATTGTGTAAGCACATTGAAGTTTTTATATCCAAAATTCTAGTCAAAATATTGATTCTTATTTGGTTCAACTCTTGATGGATAGTGCTAGTGTTTTTCAGGATAGAATGTGTTTTATGTTCTCTGCACTTAACATTATTTGAGTATAACTATTATACTAAAATCACACTACTTATTTCCTACAAGAAGTAGGATCACTATGTGCATAATTTCAAACCAGAATGAGATTAAAAACATATAGTATATATAACTGCTAAAATGGTCTTCTTTTACACCTAGTTAAAACCATATCTCTCAGAGAATTTTACAAAACTAGATTTCTTTCATTATCACTATGTGGCTGTTTATTTTTATGTGGTAGTAATGCATGTTATTAGCAAATACATCAATCTGAATATATGTAATCCATGTCCAAGCAGTTTTTAATTGTACATTTACAAATATTTTTACCATATTTGTTATTCTCATATATATATATATATATATATATATATATATATATATATATATATATATATATATATACAACATTGTTCTTTTTTTTCTCAAATTTCTCTCATAATGGTCACCACATGGATTCCAAATTTTATTTCCATTTTTTTAATCCCATTTTTTTTAATCCTAGTATAGTAAACTAATGAATACTAATAATAATAATAATAACTTTATTATTAATATTAATAAAAAATAATGTCATAATCACTAAATTTTCTTGGTAATGATTATTGTTTTTCTTATGCACTGAGAAGAATCCTGATTCGATTTCTTCCTGTAATAAAAATAATATTATTAATTTTAATAATAATATAATTTTTTTATAATAATAACTTTAACAATGTTAATAATAATAAATAAAAATATTATTAATTATCAACGGATTTAATAGGTTTTTTTCAGATAGATCAAATTTGGTAAATTTATATATGAGCATATTATGGACTAATTTTTAAACATCATAATTTTGTAACGGAATTTACGTGTTATTAACGAATTTTGGCCTTTGCTAGAACCAATTTTTCTTTAGTAGTGTTTATGTTTCCATTGAGAAAAGCAACATATCTTGGGTTGTTGTTCTTTGTCTTCCTCTCTTGCTACTCTGCAAATTTTCTCATTTATCTCGATTTGTTGGTTCATGTAGAGTGGTTAGGGATTTTGATTCCTGATCCCAATTTTTTGTCTTGTTAACGTCAATGACTGTTCCCAGCGTTGTTAATCAGAACTCTTCTGAAACAGGTTTCGGTCCATGATGTGATAAATTTTGAAATTGCAGAAAGATAAAATGGAGTTTACTTCAACGATGTGCTGCATCTTTGTCCTTTTTTTCTCCAATGATGTGATAATATTTGACTAACTCATTTTGCGTCTCTGTTTGGTGACTTTCTCCATCACTATTTCTTTGGTTCCTTCATGATTTACATGTAGTTTTTGTGTTTGTTCCAGTTTCTCCTCCAATTCTACGTTTTTCACTTTGTCTGTTTCGGCGTTGCATTGGATAACAGCAACAAAAACAAGTATAATGCATATTAGAGGATGGGCTTTTCATGGAATTATTATGTAAATGAGACCTTTCACATATGTGTTCTCGTGTTTCCTTCACCACCAATACTTTGTGTATTGCTCAAAACATTAGATTCCCATTTCTCAAAAATTTGTGATGCAGAGTGAAACTCAAACACATAAAATCAAAAGGTTTATGCGTCTCTATCCAGAAACAACACATCGTTATCTGCGCAGCACCCATCGTATATGACTAAAAGACACTTATGTTCATACATCTTGTTTGCTGGTGTGATCAAACTTTTTATAATATTATGAAATGGACTTTAAGCCTAATTCAATTTTCTGATTTATGAGGTTGAGGTTTGCATCCAATTATATACAATGAATTGTTCTCATTTTTAGTTGATATGGGATCTTCAACACACCCTTTTTCGAGAGTGACAGCTCGTGCGTGGAATAACATATTATGGATGATCCGATAACGGCCCAATAGCGAGTGGCACGATAAGCCCAACACAAACAATCGCTATGATAACTCGAGATGGCTCTGATACCATCTTACCAGAAATTTTATGTTAATTATTAAGTGTTTATGTTAAGTTAAATTGATCCATATATGTTCAACTTGATGTTTATTCAGCGTGATCCTCGTCTGATGCTAAATTTGGTGTTGGCGTAATATAACTGGTTTTGGTATATTTATTTATCATACAATAATAATTTTATGATGATAATAATATCAATTTAGATCTATACAATTATAATTACATATTTATTATATTTAAAAGGATGTTATTCATTTTTAAATATGTTATATTACATAGTGTATCGTTATATCAGTTATATAAATTATATATGGTATCTGATACACATATCACATTTATGCATTAATTATATGAGTTCCTATATATGTTAGTTTTATTTTATTTTCTTTAGTTAGGTTAGGCTCCTTTGTACTATGACTTGGTATCTGTATTTGTTATTTCACACTTCATGTAACTATTTTATATTTATTTTTCTAATTAAAAAAAATCATCTTGTAGTATTATCTATCAATAATGCTGATGTTCATCAGAACCTTTTATCTGATTTCTTACATATACACAAGTTTTATGGTTCAATCACTACAAAGAAAAAAATTTCGCTTCAATATTTAGATATATATCCTGTTTGATTAAATATAATATTTTTTATATCCATTTTAACTATAACCAATGTATAATATTTATTATTTTTTAAAAAAAAAAAAAAAAATCATCATAATATTTATACGTGACACAAATTATAAGCTGGTGTTATTTTGCGGATCATAGTTGCATGTGGTGAAATTTGATGAGTCTTTAAACCTTCCAAATGCAGGTCACATCAGAATAAAATATAATTTTTTTTAACCATGTACACCTAAAATGTTTAATTTCCATTTTTTATTAAGGTTTGAAACTTTGGAAAACTTGATAATAAAAATTGTGTAGTGTAACAACATATAGCTACCCAAATCTGTGCATTATAATTTCAAACAAAGGCAAGATATTAAGTGGGGGTACCCATGCAATCTTGATATTGTATTTGTGATATAATGGTAAAATGTTTGGAATATTAAGTTTGAACTGTGCACAAGTTCAATAGTTTTGTAAACTAAATATGCGTTTTACAACGCAAAATTTTGATTAATTATTTTATACAACAATTTTTCCATTCATTTTATATTTTTTCTAGTTTCTCCATGTTTTACCTCTTTTTTCACTAAAAAAATCATAAAATAAAAATCAATTTTAGAAAAAAAAATAATTAGTTACTATAGTAACTAAATTAAGATATTTTAGGGACTAAATAAATTTTTGATTTCTAAATTAGTTTTTATTATTGTTAAATAGTTTCTAAATTGATTGCTAATTAGTTTTTTTTTTCTAAAATAGTTTCTAATTTAGTTACTATTGCAACTAATTTTTCGTCTCTAAAAATTAGTTTTTATTTAATGATTTTTTTAGTATTTCTTTTATCAAATACATGAAAAAAAGTTGCTCATTAAGTAAGTATTGGTAAATAAATATAACTCAAGCTTAGATGATATGTTTACTACTTTTATATATATATATATATATATATGTATGTGTGTGTGTTTAATCCTAAATCTATAAAAGAAAAGCTAATCGTAGGGTTCATTAGAAGAGGGTTGATACCTTTTAATCGTAGGGTGAGTAGTAGGACCTATCTCAACACTGTTTTTATTTTAATTTTTGATACCTTGGATTGAGGTACGTGAGGTGGTGGAGGGCGTTATCCACACTTTGTGATTATTCTTTTGCAAGGGAAGTGAAGGGTCCAATTCCAACACCACTCAACATCAACAACATCTTCAACTTCAACTAACCCACATAGAGAGGTTCAAAATTTACCATTTTTGGTGCCTCCAATCTAAAGCCCACATTGTTATAAGGGGATATATCCTCTAAGAAAATATATCTTTTATAAAAAAAAATATATTAATAGTTCAACAAACTATATCCTCACATGTTTCCCACATATATAGACCATAGGTAGAGCCTCTACATTACTTTAAAATGGAACTTACCCACAAATATCTTTCTCTAGTCCTTTTAACAAATATTGAAATTGTTTAAAATTTACATTGATACATATTCAAAGCGTACTAAATGAGTAAAAAAAATTGATGTTATGAGTAGATTTTTAATTTCTAACAGTTTACTACAAGAAAAATCATGAAATAAAAACCAATTTCAGAAACAAAAAATAATTAGTTGCTATAGTGACAAAATTAGAGACCATTTTAGAAACTACAAAAAATCTTGGTTTATAAATTAGTTTCTGTTATTGTTAAATGATTTCTAAATTGGTATGCTACTAATGTTTTTGCTACCAAATTTAGAATCTCAATAATTGGTAACTAATTAGATACCAATTTAAAACTAGTTTCTATAATAGTTTCTAATTTAGTCACTATAACAACTAATTATTTTTAGTCTCTAAAATTGGTTTCTATTTTATGATTTTCTTGTAGTGGTTCTAGAGATAAGAACATTTCATAATATATAACTGGATCTAAACCTCAACTAATTTGATAAAGTTGTATTATTTTTTAATATAATAATATAATATCAAAATAATTTGAAGTATATAAAATATAAGTGAATGTAAATATAATTAATTTTATAATTATTATTCAACTATTTAGGTATGATTATTTTTGTTAGAGGATACCTGTAAACAAAAGACAAAATAAGCATACATTATCACAAATGAATTTAAACTCTCAGGTTATTTCATAAATGGTATTATTTGAAGCCCAAAACATATAACACAGGGCACTTAAACATAAATATCACAAAAAAAGTTATCTTAAATTTAGTAAAATTAAGTGGAAGAGATATTTTGAAAACAATGTATTGTATTTGTATGAGCCTGTGTAGTATACATATTATTGTAACTTAGAATGAAATGATGACCTATATACTGTTCCATCGTTGAGGCTATAATAAGACTAGAGAATAGGAAGCCCAATTATAGGCCCACATTAAGAGGCCGACCAATAAACTTGGCACCTTCTGAGAACAATAGACCAAACATTGACACATGAACCATCATAACCTATTCATCAATCCTCCACAATTTGAATTTATCACAACTTGCCTTTTCTTTATCTTCAATTTTTTTTTTAATTTATTTAAGAACAATAGTACAACAAAGCAATACAAATCCTTCGTGGTGCTAGTCTTTCACCAATAGTGAATTAGGTTTTAAATATTTAGTAGAAAAAGCAAAAAAAATAAAATATATATATATATATGTTAATACTTAGTTATTATTTATTTTATTTTAAAATTAATAAAATGATTTTCATCTAAAGATTACACTAATGATGTTACTTTGATAATGATTGGTTTAGAAGGAAGTTAAAAAGTAAAAATATAGACTTTATAGTCTAAATTAGTGAAAACACCTATAGAAATAATGGTATATTTAGATGAAAATTAAGATATATGAATTAAGGGGTTTCATTTAAGGGTTAAATATGTTTTTTTTTCCTATATTGTAATGCAATGATTTTTATCCTAATCTAAACTTTATACCTCCTAAATACTTGTAGTAAGTAAAAGATTGGGAAAAGTCTTTATTAGTATTTTTTTTTTACATAACAAATGAATTTTCATTGTCGCAAAAAAAAAAACTAACAATGACTTATTTCAATAGTTTTCTTACTACAAATACTTAAAATATCTAAAGTTTGTACTATGAACGAAAACCAATTTCACGTAAAAGAATATAGATGAAAAACATATTTAACTTTTAATTTAATTATTGAATAATAAATTTCTAAACATCTTTACGCGTATTTAGATATTATGGATAAAAAGAACAAGAGATATAATTACATATATATGGTTATATTCCAAGTATAAATGTAAGAAAACATAAGATAATGTCACAAGTTACAAACGTTAATGTTTGTTAGAGTAGTATGCTAATGTTAGATAGGTTGAAAGTATTTGAAAAGACTTAGAGCCAAGTTATCCTAATGTTAATAAATTGAAGCACTATAGTCATGATATGAATGTTCACCTTATTCTCCTAGAAATTATCACAATAATATCAAGTTAACATGTTAGACACATTAATGTCAAATAATGATTTGTAGTTTTGAAGAGTAATACTTACAAGTTAAACCTCATTAAGGATTTTCAATTGAGAATACAAACTTTTTTCAACAAACAGATTTATTTGAAATATAAATAAAATCATTTTAAAATAATATATATATATATATATATATAAACTATTTAAATATAAATAGGGGTAAATAGCTTGAAATAGGAAGCAAAATAGGAACAATTATTTACCTTTACTTTTTCTCACACAAAAAAGTTTCTTATTTCTTTCTCACTTCATTTAGTGAGTGATAACATAAAAAACTTTCTTATAAACATAAGCTCTAGAAATCTCTATATTTTAACTTTGGAAAATTTTTCTTAACTAAATCCCAACAATTTTGAATATGTGCAATGCAACTAATAGTTTTTCTTTAAAATTTGAAAAGAACGTGCTTCTTGAAAGGTAAAAAGACTTATCTTAATTACTATACAAACAATCTACTAAATTTTAACCGTTTTAAATATGTACTATTAATATATTTTCTTTAAAATATGATAAAGAATATGCTTCTTGAAAGGTAAAAGGACTTAGGCTTAAAATATATATAATTATTATTATTATTTATAATATTTAAGTATTCAAGTAAATAATTTATATTAAAAAATTAAGTATAGCAATCATCTTTAACATGTATGTTGTAAAAAAATTATAAACAAATGTAACAAGAACAGCATGCCCATCCCCATTTAAGCAAATAAGGATTCATACATATTTCTGAATTCAGTCAAAATATTTTTTTTATCAAAGTTGGGACAAATGTAGAAGAGTAGTCCTACGTTTGAGATTCTGTGATACCATATCTTAGAATGCTAGAACTAATTGTTGAAACAAAGATAATCATTTCAAGTATTTAAGGTAGTTTTTTTTAATAAACTCAAATATTTTTAGACACTTTTATTGTACAATAAGTTTTAACTAACGTGATAACTTAATCTACCTTAAAATTCATTTGGATGAGTTTAAGTTTGAGCGGAAATTCAATATAATTTTTGGACGAATTTGAGTTGTGTTTTGTCTTTTAGTTTCATAATTCTATTAAAATTATAATTTTCTTAACATGTACTAAAAATAAAAAATTATTTAATAAGTTTTATATTTCTTTTATTGTACATTTAAGCATTCTATTCTTTAAATTTATATTATTGTACATTTAAGCATCATATTCATAAAAGTTATTTATTATTGCATATAAAGTTATTAAAATTAACTTGATCTGAAGGGCTAGCTGAAAAAAAACACATACAACAAGTCACATGAAAGAGAACAAAAATATAACTTAAATTGGACTATCTATTTTTTTCCTCTTTTTAAGGGCTTTTTCTTCCTGCACCCCCCTTTTTCTTCCTCCATCTCTATAATTTTTAATATGATCATTTTATTCTTCTTTAAAGTGACTTTTAGTTTTAGAATACTCATTTTGGAAACTTTCTAAAACATACTTTCTGGAATTACTAAAATAGAATTTCTAGAACAAGATTTTTCGAAATGCATGAAAATGTAAAACCCTATTAGAACAATTCAGTCATTTTACTCAATTGAGAGGGTGCCAGTCAAAAAATGAGAGGTGCAGGAAAAAAAGGCCTCTTTAAGTTGTAGACCTAGCCCATAAGTTTATAACCGTACTTGTTTTATAAAATAATAATTTTCTTAAAAATAAAATAAATGTATTAGAATTTTTTTTATTAAGATATATAAATGTATTATATATTAAATAATTATATTTAAAATTAAAATTGATCTTATTAGTATGACTTAAATTTTAAAGATATATATTTATTTTTTATTTTGTTAAAAACGAACCAAAATAATGGGTTGGTCCATAATAGGGACAAATCAGACAAAAAAAAATAAATTATAACTTATTTAGAAAATGAATTCGATGAAATTAATATAATTTTATAGAATATTTATTTAATATCTGTAGTTGCAAAGTGAGATTACCAATTTTCTCATCTTGATTGGATTAAAATTTAAATTAAATGGTCCTATCAAAATAAAATTAAATGATGCAATCAAAATTTTGGAAAAGGGAATAACAAACCCAATCTAGCCTAACATACTCACCTTTAACTTTTCGTCATGTAAGAAGTTTATTATAAATAAGAAATAGATTATTGAAGGAAAATAAGCAATCATCATATTAAAAAAAAAGTTAGGTAGAGAAAAAATATTATATATAGTTTGAGAAAGAGACCAATAAATTATGGAAGTTTGGAGTTTATATGAGAATTTAAGAAAGGTGGCAATTTAATCCCTTTTTGTGATTGAAGCCATCAATTCACTAACCACACTAAATCACCATTCTTATCTAATTTTCTTTCTTTATTTTCCTACTAATATGTTTTTACAGAACTTTGCCATTAAAATAATTTAAACTTTGATTCCATTCTTGTATTTTATAAAATGATATAATACATTCTTGTTAGGAGATGATATTGATAAATTTTTTATATGGCAAACCATTGCAAATCATTAAACAAAAACAAATTTTATATAACAAAATAATTAATTACTATATTGACTAAATTAGAGACTATTTTATAAACTAAAAAAAATATTGATATCTAAAGTAGTTTCTATTATTAATACAAATTTATAAAGTACTTTCAAAATTGGTATATAACCATTAGTTACAAAGGTTTTAACTACTACTTACTTTATATTCTAAATTAGTCTTTAGTAGTTTTTTAGAGACTAATTTATAATATAAAATATTAGTAGCTAAAACTTTGGTAGTTAATTTAGATATCCATTTAGAAACCATTTTATAATTTTTATTAATAAAAAAAACACTTTATATGTCAATAAGTTTTTAGTCTCTACAATATTATCGAATTTAGTCAATATAGTAATTAATTATTATTTTGTCTCTAAATTTAGTTGTTATTTAGTGATTTTTTTGTAGTGAACGAAGTTTTATAGTGGACTCTAATATAATAAAAGACTTTCACTTTATGCTATGTTTTGTATTATGAGACGTGTTGTGAATTTCTCATCCAATTGCTTGGCTGGCTTCAAGTGTTACTTCTCCCATATTTTCATTTGGGTTTGCCTTATTAACCATGTTTCTTTCCATTTACATAGCACATCCCATTCAAAAAGGAAAAAGAAACATGTGAAAATTTAGAAATAAAAGTGATATGAACCGAAACAAGAAGCTAGAGATTGGAGGTTCTTAGTAGTATCCAAAAACATATAGATCCACACTTACACTTAAGGACGAAACACAATTCTTCATAATATTTTGGAGACGAAAAACATATTTAACCCTATATATATTGTAGAAAAATATACATATTAGTAAAAAATTATTTATTGAACATTCAAATAATTGATTTTCTCTTATTCTCTATCTAGATCTCCTTTTTTCAATCTTCATATTTTTTTATGAAATTAAATTCAGATATTTGAATAATCTTTCTTATTCTCTCTAGTTTTTCTCTTAACAAGCCAAGCTTTAATAATTTTTGTATCTCAAACCTACATTATTATTATTATTATTATTATTATTATTATTATTATTATTATTATTAAAAAAGTAAAAATCATATTAAAAGAAATTCTATATTTTAAACTACAAACCCACCTTATTAACAATTGAGTTACTTGTTAAAGAAACATTGACCATAGTTTATTTCAAGTTAACAAACCATTATTACCAACCATCTAGATATCACAATGGGTGAAACAAACTAATATATTTTCTTTTATACATCACACTTATAAAAGTGTTCCTTTTTCAAGTTTAGACCACATTTATATATCCGGAGACAAGTTCAATGTTGCCTAAGGCAAAAAAATGTTATAACTTCAAAAAATGTGGACTAAAGTAACCATGTTTTAATAATCGTCACCTATATTAAAGACCACTTTAATTAAATATGGTTTAAAATACCCAGAACTAAAGGCTACATTTTTATTATTTTAGGTCATGTTTATTTAATGTGGTTTATTTTTTTTAAAGGCCACACCACAAAACTATGGTTAAACATCCAAGACCCAAAAAAATGTTCTATAGTAATTCATAAGTCATATTTGTAAAAGTGTTTCCTTTTCCACTTTTAGACCACATTTATATGCTTGTGACCAATTTCAGTGTTGTCTAAAGTAATAAATGGTATTATTGGCCGGTCATAGCAACAAGGATTTTGAGTGTTGGGTATTATTGAGAAATGTTAGGAATACCAGAAGTTCAACCCTCTTCGCTCTCTCCTTTCAAAAGAGATTCATTCAATAATCACCACCTGGTCATTTACCACATGGGGAATAAATATTCTCGTGACATTCCCACTGGCAAAATGGCAAGTAAACTTTTTGATTGTGGCTATTGATTACTTTACTAAATAGATAGAGGTCGAGTCATTGACAACTATTAGAGTTCAACAAGTGGATAAATTCTTTTGGAAGAATGTTATATGTAGACATGGATTACCAATTGTATTGTCAATGACAATGGTTGACAATTCATAGATAAGATATTCAAGCCGTTTTTACATCAACTTAGCATTTGAAGAGCTAGCTAAAAAAAAATCATAAAACAAGTAATGTAAAAGAGAACAAAAATCTAACTTAAATTGGACTAACCATTTTTTTCTCTTTTTAAGGGCTTTTTCCTCCTGCTCCCATTTTTCTTCCTCCATCTCTAGAATTTTTAAAATGATCAATTTACTCTTCTTCAAAGTGACTTCTAGATTACTCATTTTGGAAATACATTTCAGAATAAGATTTTTGGAACAGGATTTTCAAAAATAAGTTTTCTAGTATGTATGTAATACCTTCTAAAATGTGTTTTTCAAAATGAGTTTTCCAGAACAAGCTTTCCATAAGACATATGTTCCAGAAAAGAGTTTTATTTGAACGAACTATATTTTTATAATGTGTTCTCTCTCTTCTTCTTCTTCCCCTACAACGTTCTTCCTATCTTCTTATTCTTCTTTTGCAACGATGATATAACAACAACAATGACAATGATAACTTGTGACAACAAGAGTGTAGTGCAGCGAGGGAGATGCAAACAAAGAACAAACACAACAATGAAGCATAACGAAGAAGAAGAAAGGGGAAGGAGAGAGAGAAAATTGTAAATCTTATTAGGACAATTTCACTCAATTGAGAGGTTGTAAATCAAAAAAATAAGGGGTGTAGAAAACAAAAGTCGTCTTTAAGTTATACACCTAACTCATAAGTTTATAAGCGTACTTGTTTTATAAAATAATAGTTTTCTTAAAAATAAAATAAATGTATTAATGTTTTTTTATTAAGATACATAAGTGTACTATAATTCATATATATATTGATGTTATTAGTATGACTTAAATTTTAAAGATATTTTTATTTTATTTTCCTAAAAACAAACCAAAATAGTTGGATGGTCCATAATAGGGACAGATCAGACCAAAAAAAAATATAAATTATTTAGAAAATGAATTGGATGAAATTAATATAAATTTATAAAATATTTATTAAATATCTCTAATTGCAAAGTGAGATTTACCAATTTTCTCATCTTGATTGGATTAAATTTAAATTAAATGGTCCTATAAAAATTAAATTAAATGATGCAATAAAAAAATTGGAAAAGGGAATAATAAACCCAATCTAGCCTAACACCACCTTTAAGTTTTCGTCATGTAAGAAGTTTATTCTAAATAAGAAATAAATTGTTGAAGGAAAATAAGCAATCACCATATTAAAAAAAAAAAGCTAGGTAGAGAAAAATATATTATAGATAGCTTGAGAAAGAGCCCAATAAATTAAGGAAGTTTGGAGTTTATTCGACAATTTTAGAAGGGTGGCAATTTAATCCTTTGTTGTGATTGAAACCATCAATTTACTAACCACACTAAATCACCATTCTTATCTAAATTTCTTTCTTTCTTTATTTTCCTACTAATATGTTTTTAAAGAACTTTGCCATTAAAATATCATTCCATTATGGTGATTAATTAGTCGTTTAACTTATCAAGTGATGGTTCTAATGGCAAAAAAACTATATGGATATTTTAAATTTAAATAGTCCTTTAAATGTTGTGAAAATGCATTGTATAATGTCGATGATGGCCTAAATTAATTACACTATTCTTTCTTGGATGGAGAAGTTAAGTAATTAATATATATATATATATATATATATATTATTGAAAAAAATCCCTTTTTTCTGCGTTCAAATCATTACTTATAAATCTATTCTTATTTAATTTTAAACATAATTTGTGTTAAGAATGATAAACATATATAATATGTTATTGAAAAAATATAAATATTTTATTGGCAAAAACAATATTGAACATTCAAATCACTACATATAAATTTATTCCTATTTAACTTTTAACATAATTTTTGCTAATAATAATAATATATGGGTTAAATATATCTTTATTCCTAAACTATTATCAAGAATTGTGTTTCGTCCCTAACTAAAAGCGTAGATCTATTAGATTCATGTAGTTAAAAAAAACATGTAATACATCATTGTCAAAAGATGATATTAATAAGTTTGTCTATGTAGTAACCAAAATTTCATAGTGGACTCTAATATAATGTGCACGTAGTTTTATGTGATTTAAGAGTGTCATTTTCTAAATGTATATTAGGTTTCTTTACAGATTTCATCTTTTTCCTCAGTTGGTACCTCATGTTTGTCTTTTTTCTTCTTCAATTGGTAATTTCTTAGATTAATAAAAAAGCTCTCAAATAGAAAGAATACACTCCCACTTAATGTTTAATCTTAATTTTCTTAAGTTGTTGTGGCAAAACACTAAAAAAGGTTTTTTCTTTATGCTGTGAGACGCGTTGCAAATTTCTCATCCAATCACTGCTTGGTTTTGAGTGTTGTTTCTCCCATATTTTATCTGGGTTTACCCGATTCAGCATGTTTGTTTCCATTCACACATCACATCACATTCAAAGAGGGAAAAGAAAGGTGTGAAAATTAAGAAATAAAAGTGATACAAACCAATATAGAGGAAGAATAAGCTAGAGATTGGAGGTTCCTAGTAGTACACAAAAACATATAGGAGCGAGTGATGAAATCACAAGAGGAACTATTGTTATGCAATCCTCTTCTTTAAGCACATTCAACTCCCGAAAGCATGTCAAACCTAAAATACATTCAAAAAATGACACCCACAAACTACACAAAATCACATGGATATTATATTATGTTAGAAATGTAGGCCTTAAACAAGAGGGGTGAATTGTTTTATGAAAGATTTTCGCAAATGTTGAAGGTAGATTGAAAGCCAATGAGAAATCAATTAAATAAAAATCAGTTCAGCCAAAAACAAATTTGTTTTTAATATGATTCCAGAAAAATCAACCAGTTGTTTTTGCAAAACAATCGGTTGTTTTTATCAACAGTTATTAAAAAAATCAAAGCAGAACAAATTTAAAAGAGATAAAGGATAAAAAGATCAACACAAATTTTTTTATACTGATTCACTCTTTACCAAGAGCTACATCCAATCGTCAGAAACCTCTGAGTATTCCACTAAGCAATCAAACTCCGTGATTATACAACACACACCAAAGTGGTGATCTTGGACCCTTCAAGAACACACACCACCTTTGGCAAAAACACCACAGATCTTATAACAGCCTCTGGATCTGCACAACAACAGTTCTTATAGAAATACAATAGTCAAGAGAGAAAATGAATGATGACACCTGATACAATCACAGATTGAACAGAAAGAATACAATGCAGTCCTATTTCACTCTTACAAAAAATCTAAAGCTTGAAGTAATCTTAGAAAAACTTATTTGAAAGAGATAATCTGAATCACTAACAACTAAGAGCGTAAAATAGATTATTTAAACTCCAATTAGTTGTTAAAAACATTTAATGCAAGACCCAAATCAGTTTTAAAACAATTAAAACAGGATAAACCACTTTAACAAAATTCTGTTAAGGATTTTCAAAAATCAACCAATTGAAACAATGAACCAATCGGTTGAATTGGCTTGACAACAAGGTCAACCAATTTCAATCTTTTTCAATTTCTTTTCAAAAACACTAAGTGTAAAACAACCGGTTCAATTGACATTTCAATAGGATGATTTTCCACTTTCTTTAGAAAACATCCATTTTTCAAAAGAACTTGAATCAAGCAACCTTGGATTATAACTTTGAGTGGATTAACAAATTCACAACTACACAAAACACACACACTCAACCGATAGCAGAGTCTTCAAGCAATCCACTTGGATTTGAAGACATCAAAGCCTATGTTTAACAGTCTCCCCCTATTTGATGAAGACAAATCCCTGGTTTGTTTGTGTTGTTTTTTTGAATTTGAAAGCACCTGCAAAAATAGAAGTTGTGCATGTACAAAGTAATAGAACAACACAGGTTTTAAATTCTCACAAGAACCTGTTATCATCATTGTTTTCCAACAGAAACAGTTTGTGAAAACCAGTGTGAATTAGAGCATTTAGCAGCAGCATGATACTAGAATAATAAACCAGTAGTAGCAACATCAGCACAACACTGAAAACCAGACAATTCTCCCCCTATTTGTCTTCACAAATAGAGTAAGACAAAGGATGAAAACAAAATTTAAGAAAGAATTTGAGAATCAAAAATACCCAATACATTTCTTAAGAAGAAAATCATAAAACCAGTGTGTGTAGCAGCACAATTGCAGCAACAAATCTGTGATACCATATCAGAATTGCAGCAGAATTTTGTAGTGTATCAAATCTATGGCAGTAGCAAAATTAACGCACCATAAAGCCCAGAAATTACAACAAAGAAACCACAATTTCTCCCCCTTTATTTTCTTCATCCAGTAGTTCTCTAAATGAAAAAAAAAATGCAGTTTTCTTGCACATGTCAAAGAGATTCGAACCAGTGTAACCTTCACATAAGAAGGCTATACATTCAAAGTTAATGTTTTCTTCAGTCCTCTCTGTTGAATCAAGTGTGTTCAAGCTTTGAAGAATCCAAATCCTATGAGTTTGATGGAAGGCTGGATGTGCTTGTTGTTGCTAAGGTGCTTTAAAATAGGATCTGGGGTAGATTATCTGTGTAATTCCACTCTTGATTGAATCCAAAGCTTAAGCATTTTCAAACCTTTTGAATTGAAAGTGTTTTTCAAACTAAGTGAAAAACAACTTATTGTTTTGTCGAAACAACCGATTGTTTTACTCTTAGGTGTTTTGAAAAAGGTTGAAAACTGTTTTTGGTGATTGACTTGCTGTCAAACCAAAACAACCGATTGATTCGCACATTCAACCAATTGTTTGTTTTAAAATCATAACAGAAAACTGTTTTGTGTGTTGACTGAGCTTTAAATGATTTTGTAACTGAATGCGCTCCTGTTTTAAATGCTTTGACCTTTCTTTGAAAGCTATAAAGAGTTTGTTCATCTTTTGTAACAAACAAGAACTGAGATTTAATCATAGAAAAAAAAATTTGAGTTTTTCACTGTTTTTGCTTTCAAGAGAAAAAGATTGCTTTGGGCTTGCTTTGATCAAAAGAGAGTGCAATAGGATTTCATTTGTATTGATTTCAAATCATTTTGTAACAAGTGTAATTCTTTTGTACTTTGTGTAAACTCTAGTGTGATAGGCCAAGAAGTGTTGTGTGCTCTTGAGGTTGTCAAGATCAACATTCTTGGTGGTGTATGTGCTGAGCCAAAGGAAGTGTGTTTCTTGAGGG
>Ga0123342_1005380_pt1 | contig 18596 bp, 14 predicted proteins | sample Turbeawhitnodule_FD_89960 | JGI IMG/M metagenome (GOLD analysis project Ga0123342, IMG submission 89960) | Root nodule microbial communities of legume samples collected from Mexico - Turtle bean Mexico white nodule | ecosystem: Host-associated > Plants > Roots > Nodule | place: Mexico: Nepantla...
ATTATATATATATATATATATATATATATATATATATATATATATATATATATATATATATATACACATGCGGTTTGTCAATCCGTATACATCTATAGAGTAAAGTCTATACACATGTATGTCAAAAAAACTTCCATTAACTCTTTCTAAAAGCAAATGTACTCATACAATATCCAACACATTTATTTCACATCACATCCTTGCATGTGTCTTATTAGTGATTCATCCATCACAAATTTCATCCATCATTTAGACTTTTGTTTCTATTTTGTTATGAAGCTAGAGAATGAGACTTAGAATTTGGTTGTTGAATAGTCATAACCTCCAAAAGAAGTAATGTGTAAATCAATAAAAGTTTTTGGAAATTTATTTAGATTTTATTTTTTTCAAAGGTATTCTACTACATCGAGTTGCACTTCCATTCCATTATAGAGAGACTTAAACTTTTGTCATACTTGTATGTGACATTGCCACTTTCTTAATTTTCTAATGCTTCTTGTTAATCTTCATTCCTTTAATCAGACATATAGCAAAGAATGAAAATTGTATTGTTCTAAAATATTTCTTCTTTAGATTCATTATAGTGTGGACCTAGCATCCCTCATCAAAGGCATAAACCCAAACTTCCTTACCTATCTTGTACGCAATGCATATAATAGTAAAAGAAGCATAATTCAAATTGAGATTTATCACCAATATTACCACCACCTTTGCTTTCCACTTCTAATGTATGTTCTTAGGCACATACACCAATATAAGTATGAGAAGATTGTCTTTGGTATTTTATTTGTTATCCAAGCCCTAAATTTCATCTTTGCAACCCCGAAAATTTCCTCATCATCTACAATTCCATTTTCAAACAAAACCTTATTTCTTTGTTACCATATGCCTCTCACCAGTGTCACCCACATTAATTTCCATTTCATATTTTCTGTTATGCTCAAATCTAATAAACAAAATTGATTAAAATTATGTTCTATTAATATACTTGCCCATCTAATACATAAGTTTCATGTTATGCAAACTACTTTACATTCAAAGAAGAGGTGATTAACTGATTCCTTAACTACTCCACACATCACACAATAAATATAGATATTGGAATTGATTTGTGCCTATGATTATCTCTTGTAGCCACACCATTCAATCTCATTCTCCATACAAAATGAACAACAATTGGTATATCTTTAACTTTCCAAATCGCTTTAAAAAATTCACTTCTTGTTGTTTCTATTCAGGATTTCATATGTGAATTTGGTTGTAAAGTTATCATATTGATCGCCCTTCGATTTCCATGAATCTTGTTCATTTTGTATAGTTATGATCATAGTTAATTCTTGCCTTAAATTGTTCACCTGTGTTAGTTCCCACTGAGCCCACTCTCTCCTCCATCCCAACCTTCATTCCCACCTATTATTATTCCAAACACCTATAATTGCAATTATTGGCTGCTTACAACTAGATTTATTTCACAATCTAGGATATTTTTAGTGTATGAACACTCTCCGCTCCATTTATCCTCCCAACATTTAAACCCTATTGCATTTCCTGGCTTCCAAGTAATGTTTTTGTCAAACCAACCCTCATTATCATCTGCTACACATATTTTCTTCAAGTTCTACCACTATGCTGACTCATAAGGATTTTTTGAGGCTTTACTTAGTTCTCTCCAATCCCAATATTTTTTTATTTAATTATCTTCTTCCACAACCTATTTTTCTCCTTCATTACTCTCCATTTTCCCTTTCCTATAAGTGCCTTATTAAACTTTTTTATGTCTTTTATTTCCAAACCACCATGTTCTTTTTTTCCACATAGATTCAACCATTTCACCTAATCAATTTTATTGCCTTCCATTCCTCATTTTCACAAAAATTGTCCTTGTACTTTCATGATTTCTTTTATGATCATTTTTAGGCTTTGGAAAAAGATAAATAGAATAATAGGAGAGTTGTTTTTATCACAAATTTGATTAGACTTACCCTACCTGCAAATGAAAGATGTCTTCCTTTCCATCTAGTCAATATTTTCTTAATCTTATTTAGCATTGGTTCTAATACACCAACTCTTCTCATATTTCCTCTTATTAATATTCCCAAATATGTGAAGGGCAGAGACATCTTTTTACAATTTAGTATAGTGAAAAATCTATCTATGTTATGATTTTTTATCCCTATACCTCTTAACTTACTCTTGTGAAAAAATCAATTTTAGCCTATATGTTAATTCAAGGAATCTTAGATTGCATTTCATAGTCATTACATTTTGAAATCTATTCTCAGATATGAATAATGTATCATTTGCATATTGCAACACATATCCTTATATCTTATTTTTACCTATCTTAAACCCCTCCAACTTTTCTATCTTTACAGTTTGTCTAACTAAACCTGCTAGTCCCTTTGCCACAATAAGTGACAAGAAGGGTGTTAGGGTATCACTTTGCCTGAGTCCTCTTTGTGGTTAAAATTCCTTTGTGGGGCTCCCATTAACTAGAACAAACACTGTTGTAGATTTTAGGCATCCTCTAATATAGTTGATCCAATTTCATTGAATTCAAGGTTTCTAATCATAAAGTATAAAAAGTCCCATCTAATTGAATCATATGCTTTTTTAAAGTCTACTTTATGATCAAACAACTTTTCTCTATGCATCTAATCTCATCTACATCTTCATTTGCAATCAATACACTACCCACGAGATTTCTCCCTACAAGAAAAGCTTATTGAGTTTCATCTATTACTTGTTAGAATTGAAGGCATTAAACAGGGGGGGGGGATTGTTTTTAAATGTTTTTGCAAAGTTTGAAGGTATGAAGAAAGTCAAAGAAGAATCACATTCAAAGGAATGAGAGAACACAAATTATAAAACAATTTTAGTTGAATACCAGAAATTCAAGCAGTTGTTTTTGCGATTCAACCGGTTGTTTTTATCAGCAGTGAATAAAAACAACTAAAACAAATATAAAAGAGTTTAGAGAGAGAAAAAATCAAGCAAATAGTTTTATATTGGTTCACTCTTACACCAAGAGCTACATCTAGTTCCCAGAAACCTCTAGGTATCCACTAAGTAATCAAAAACCATATTACAAACACACAACTACCAAAGAAGGGATCTTGATCCCCTCAAGAACACACACTTCCTTTGGCACACCACAATCACACCACAAATCAGAACACCCTCTGACTATGTGAAAATGAGTACTTACAAAATTACAAAATGAAGAAAGAAATAAGATTGATCACACCTGGTACTAATCAAATCAAAGTACACAACAAGTCCTACTTCACTCTTAGAAACTGATATTGTAAGTGTTAATAACAAGAGCATAAAAGAGAACATTTATACTCTAAGAAGCAGTTGAAAACATTTATTGTAAAAGCCAAATTAGTTCCAAATAATTTAAAGTAGATTTAACTAATTTAACAAAATTCTGTTAAGAAAATTAAAAAAAATCGGTTGTTTTGTTGAAATAACCGATTGAATTGGTTTGACAGCAAAGTCAACCAAATTCAAACCTGTTAAAACCAGTTTCAAAAACTAAGTATGAAACAACCGATTGAAACGATAAAACAACTGGTTGTTTTTCTACTTCTTCTTAAAACAATCTTTTCAAAAGAATTTGAATTAAACCAACTTTGGACTCTAACTAAGAGTGAATTAACAATTTCAAACTACCGCATAACTCACACAACTAAGCTACAATCAGCCTTCAAGCAATCCATGGAGATTTGGAGTCATCAGACTTGCTGTTCAAGAATCTCCCCCTATTTGATGAAGACAAATCATTGGTTTGCTTTGTTGAGATTTGTTTGAATTTGATAGTACCTACAAAACAATCAAAACAACAGTACCAAAGAGTAATTTTATCCAGAATCTGTTACACCACTGAACCAGTTTTCACTATGTGATTTTCACAAAGAAAATAAGCAAAGTCAGTGTGAAAAAACAGTGTAAGTGAGTGTGAAAATCAGCGTTCCTGCACAACTATATATCAACAATTAAAACAGTTATAAACAACAATAAACCAACAACGAAACCAACATATTCTCCCTCTATTTGTGTTCACAAATAGAGTAAGAGACTATAAAAACAATTTAACAATATAGAATTGTTCAGCAAAATAAACCATACAAATATATAAAATTGTTCATCTTAAACCCAACAAATTTAAAAGACATAAGACATGAGCAGGTCTTCAATCATGTTTCCAATACTGGAGCTCAAAGAGCTGATTCTAGACAGCTTCAACTTTCTCATCAATATTTTGAAAACGAGATACACAAAATTCATGATGGATCCTTTGTTCATCCGTAAAGTTATTCATTATACTCAACATCAACCTCTCAAAGGGTGACATGGATGTTATGCGTTCACCCATGTTTCCAGCACTTTGTCCAGCTTCATAAGCACTAACACCATCTTCTTCAACTTCCGTTTTAGCATCACCTTCGGTAGCAGTAACATGAGGTTGATCTTCATCCTTATCTTCAACATGTGCACCACTTGATGAGCAAGCATGATCACCACCTTTACCAACCCACCTTCCATTAACTTTGGTGAATCCCATCCTACATAGGGACCCATTATTAAATTCACTTGTAGTCTTCACAAGTTCAGATTGTTCATTCTCCAAGTCAACTTCAAAATAATGTAGAAATTTAGTAATCAAAATACCATAAGGATAGTGATAATCGCATAACCATATAGACTTCAACATGTGCTCCTTAAAGACATGAATCTAGTTGATTTTAATCTTGTTCATGATGCAATATATGAAAACAAGATCTTCTTCAGTCAATGTAGAATGGTTGCTTCCTCTAGGAGTCAGCATCCGTGTGACAATGAAGGGAATAAGCCTTTCATTCAACTTTAGTCCCCCAACAAAAAAATTTCTCACTCTAGAATAAGGATCTTTCAAACAACTCTTGTAGAATTGCATTTTATTGAATTCATCGACAACACCAATGTTACCCTTGTTGATCATCAATCCAACATCCTTCAATCCAGTTATTGCAGTCCATACCTCTTGGGTAATCTCCATATCTACTCCTTTCACATGAGAGCAAATATTGTTACCAACAATTTGGAGATTGGTGTAGAAAACTCTTACCAGATCTGGGTATGCGTTCCCATTCATCCCGAGAAATCTCTTCAACAATTGATCTTTAAGGAGACTCCTCACTTCCAGGAGCTTTTGTTCCTTAAGCCAGTTGAAAGATATAATCTTTGGAGTGTTGATCAATTTTCTACTAGTTTCATGGAGGTATTTGTCTATCTTCTCACTTTCACCTGAAAACCAACTCTCCAAACGTCCTCCTCTCTTTACTGTCCTGGATTTCATCCTCTTGGAAGAAGGAGGTGTAGAATCCATGGAAAAGATCAAAGGATAACACACACAATAGAGATAGCACACAAAAAGTAGAGGAAAACAATGGGTTGTTTTTGTGAGAAAGAATATCTGAATAGGTTGTTTATATAGAGGTAAAACAAAAAAACATATGCATAATATGACACTCAATGGGTTGTTCTGTTCCATAAAGAGAATATGTGCAAAGGAGGATTAGTTTTATAACAGTCAAAGCACAAAAATCACATGGAAAGTGTAAGAAGATTTGACTAGTAAAAAAAGATTCTTTAAATTTCCAAGAAAGAGAGAATATATTCCTTTACAGATCAAGAGAGCATCAAAACATGTTAGTTTCAAACAAAAATGAATGCACCATTGACCCAAGACAAAGTTGAAAAGGAATCAATAATAGAAACACTGCACAGAGAACTATATCAACATAAAAGCTGTGCTGTCATAAGGGAAACAATCAGTTTTTCGTGAAAACAATCGGTTGTTTTTATGTGACAGCAATTATGAAATTTCATAATTCAAGAATTATTGGCACAGGAGAAAAAAATGAGATTATTTAGAAAACAAGTGAAAGAGAATATTATTCCATGGATTAAGAGAACAAAAATTCTTTCAATTTATTTAATGTTCAAGTCAAAAGAACATGATTAAGAAAATCCCCTTTACTTTCAAGCCACCAATGAGTCATACATTAAAAGCTTTGAATCAAGGAAACCAAAGAAAGATACATCCCTTTATTAACTGATTTTAGAGATGCAATAATGCATATTTTACCGATGATGAATTTTTCAAGAAAATAAACAACTATAACCAAGCATAAGAGTTTGCAACAGCTTTACCCAAGTGTGCCAAAAGTAAAACAATCAGTTGTTTCGTGAAAGCAATCAGTTGTTTTTCTGAGACATCAAGAAAATGTTTTTCAAAATGAATAATCTTTCAAGAGATAAAAAAAGAACAATACAATGCATTCATACCTTTGCTCAATGACTCCCTCAACAAGTGTAACCAAGAGAAATAAGTTTGAATATTCATTTGATCATACGAGGTACATGCATAGAATGAGAATATACAACTTACTTTATATGGATCAAGAATTTTTGACTTTGATAAGAATTTGAGTTAGATTCACACTTCTGATACATAAGAGCAAATATCACCTTGATTGATCTTCATTATAGCACATCTCTTTTAACCAAGCTTTTTCTTGATTCCCAAGAATGCCTTTGTTGTTGACCCCATAGGTTACATACCCTTCTAGCTTTTAGAATAAGGTTGACAAGCTTGGATTTCTCCCTTGTCATATGCTTGGAGCAACCATTGTCAAGAAACTACATGTGATGTTTTTCTATCAAGGAACCCCGCATAAGACAAAAATCAAGCAACAAGATTTGGTCTCTTAACAAACTTAGGTCCATGAGCAATAATTGGATCTGTTGAAGCCTTAGAATTTTTAGGAATCCATTTCATAACACCTTTAGGAACAAAAAATTTCCTAATTTTGCAGTACCTAACAAAATGGACTTTTTTCAAGCAAGTAACGACCGGTTGTTTCGATTTTTCAACAAGTTGAAATTTCCTAGCAGTTGAATAAGGCTTTGAAACACTACTTTTCTTGCTCTGTGGATTAAATCCCAATCTAGATTTCCCAAAACACAATTTTGAGATGCTAGGACAGTTTTAAAATTTGATTTTCCTTTTGAAATCTTATCCACAGTTTTAACAAGATAGTGAATCTTCTTTTCAAGAGATTCACAATTTTCACAAACATTTGAGTCACTCTTGCAAGAAGATCTTTTGTAAAAATGTTTAAGATTTTCAAAATCATTTTTCAAATTTTCCAGTTCTTCTTCCAAGACTTTAAACTCTCTTTTCCAACCAATTATTCAACCCTCTTAACCGATTGTTTGAAAGAGCCAATTTGTTAGCTTCTTCGTGTGTTTCTTTAAAAACATTGAGAAGTTTGGCTGTAATTTTCACTATCAATAAAGGAGCTAGAACTTATACTATTTGCATCACTTTCTTACCTTGTCATTAGACACAAATTTTCTTCTTCTTCTTCACTTAAAGAGGAGCTTGAAGAGTCATCATTATAAGCTCTTCTTGATTTCCCTTTCTTCTCATGCTTCATCAAGTATTTCCTCTCTTTGTTAGGACATTTAGATTTAATATGACCCTATTCACCACATCCAAAGCAAGTATATTTGTTAGAATTAAAATTGATAGCTTTCTTGCTGTCATACCTGTTGGATAAGTGATTCTTGTTGTTTCTCTTCTTGAGGAACTTGCTGAATTTGTTTGATAACAAACTAAATGTTTCCTCTTCATTTTCATCACTTGAGTCTTAATAATTCTTGTTCTTAGCAACCTTCAATGCAATTGTTTTGACACACTTGTCATCATCTTCTTGAAGGTTCAACCTATCCATCTCCAACTCGTGCTCTCTTAGCTTTCCAAACAATGAGGAAATGGCCATGGAGGTGAGATCCTTCGATTCAGATATGAAAGTGACTTTGGGCTGCCATGACCTATCAAGACACTTGAGAACTTTGATGTTGAGTTCCTCTTTATCAAAAGTTTTCCCTAGACTCATAAGAGGATTTACTGTGTGAGTAAACCGTTTTTGCACTTAACAATGGTTTCACGCTTCTTCATTCTAAACATCTCATACTTTTGTATGAGGGTATGCTGTCTTTCCCTTTTCACATCACTTGCGCTTTCATGAGTCACCTCAAGAGTGTCCCACATTTTTTTTGCAGACTCACATTGAGATACTCTAAAAAACTCGTTAGAACATAAAGCATATGTAATAATGTTATTAGCAATGCAATCATATTGAGCCTTTTTACTTTCTTGCTCAGTCCATTGGGACCAAGGATTTTCAGAAATAACTTTCAAATACCTTGTCAATTGATTCAACAAAGATTTGCATTCGTACCTCCCAAAATTGATAACTCACACCATAAAACGGTGGTGGTCTATTTATATAAGCACATTCCCCAAAAGGTAGTTTATCAACCATTAATTTAGATTTTTGATCAACTTGAATATCTTTCAAGAACCTAGCTCTTAATGCTAATTCTTAGAATTGAAGGCCTTAAACAAGATGGGGGAGGGGGGGGGGGATTGTTTTAAAACATTTTTCGAAAAGTTTGAAGGTATGAAGAAAGTCAAAAAAGAATCACAACCAAAGGAATGAGAGAACACAAGTTATAAAACAGTTTTAGTTGAATACCAGAAATTCAACCAGTTTTTTCTGCGATTCAATCGGTTGTTTTTATTAGCAGTGAATAAAAACAACTAAAACAGATATAAAAGAGTTTAGAGAGAGAAAAAAATCAAGCAAACAGTTTTATACTGGTTCACTCTTACACCAAGAGCTACATCCAGTTCCCAGAAACCTCTGGGTATCCACTAAGTAATCAAAAACCATATTACAAACACACAACTACCAAAGAAGTGATCTTGATCCCCTCAAGAACACACACTTCCTTTGGCACACCACAATCACACCACAAATCAGAACACCCTCTGACTATGTGAAAATGAGTACTTACAAAATTACAAAATGAAGAAAGAAATAGGATTGATCACATATGGTACAAATCAAATAAAAGCACACAATTGTAGAGCATGGAAGCTTTGATGTTTCAAATCCATGATGAAGCTTGAAGCTGTGCTGCTTTTGGTTTGGGTTTAGATTAGAATGTTTAGAATCTATGTAAGATCAGTTCTTGATACTTGGACAAAGCTTGCCCAATCTGTTTTAAAAAGCAAAGAGAATAACAACCGGTTGAATTATCAAAATAATCGATTGTTTTTCACTTGGCTGGCTTAGGGGTTTTTAAACTGTTTTTGACTTGGTTATGTAACTGCCTAACCAATTCAACCGGTTAAATCGTTTTTTCAACCGGTTGATTGTGACTTTCTCTAACAGTTTTTTTGAAAAACCTATTATTATGTTTTGGGTGTGATCAAAACTGCTTTGGGTGATTAATGCTACCTTGAACGACTAGATTTTAAGTTCTATAAATATAGCCCTTCTTTCAAAACAAAAACATTAAGTTTTTTACACAGCTTGAATTCAAAGAGAGATTGAGATTAGTTTTTGAAAGAAGTTTTTTTCAAAAGGTTTGCGAGATTGTTGTTAAGCTTTGTACTGGTACAAGATCTGATCATAGGACTTCCTGGTTTGTGTAATCTTAGGTGTTTTCTATTTCTTTCAAGATTCTTGTAATTTTACTTTCATAAACTTGTAAGTGTGTGTGAAATCCTGCAAAGTCAGAGGGTGTTCTGACTTGAGGTGTGTGGTGTTTCAAAGAGGGTGAGTGGATCATGTGGTTTTCAAGGTCACCTCTTTGTGATGTGTTGATGTAATCTGTAATTAATTACTAGTGGAACTCAGAGGTTTTTGAGAACTGGATGTAGCTCAAGGTTGAGTATACCAGTATAAAATTTTCTGTGTAAATCTCTCTATCTCTAACTCCTTATAACCGTTTGTTTTATTTTTGCTTCTTTTGCTGATATAAATAACCGATTAAAACGCAATTTCAATCGGTTAAATTTCTGAAAACAGTTTTTGTATCATTGTTTGATTGCTTTCCTTAATTGCTTATATGTGATTGTTTGATAAAGGTTCATTCTTAAACAATCTTTGTGAAAATATTTGACAAACAATTCACCCCCTCTTGTTTAAGCCATCAATTCTTACAACAATAAGTCCTACTTCACTCTTAGAAAAATATTCAAAGTCTTAAGCAATCATGGAGAAAACTTGATTTCAGAAACTGATCTTGTAAGTGTTAATGATAGGAGCGTAAAAGAGAACATTTATACTCCAAGAAGCACTTGAAAACATTTATTGTAAAAGCCAAATCAGTTCCAATCATTTAAAGCAAACTTAAGTAACTTAACAAAATCCTATTAAGAAAATCCAAAAAACAATCGGTTGTTTTGTCGAAGTAATCGATTGAATTGGTTTGATAGCAAAGTCAACCAAATTCAAACTTGTTAAAACCAGTTTCAAAAAACCTAAGTATGAAACAACCGATTGAAACGATAAAACAACTGGTTGTTTTTCTGCTTCTTCATAAAACAATCTTTTCAAAATTATTTGAATTAAACCAGCTTTGGATTCTAACTAAGAGTGAATTAACAATTTCAAACTACCCCATAACTCACACAACTAAGCTACAATCAACCTTTAAGCAATCTATGGAGATTTGGAGTCATCCAAGCTCTTGTTCAACATTACTTTCCTAAGAAATTTCTTCAACCTACCAGCTAGCATCTTAGCTATAAGTTTATACAAACATCCATCCAATGAGATTGGTTTGTATTTTCTCAAGTCAAAGGGATTTTCTACTTTTGGAACCAAAGTAATAAAGTAAGCATTACACCCTTTGAGCCATTTCCCATTATAATAATAATAATAATAATAATAATAATAATCTCAGTTGTTCTTGATTAAATTAAAATTAAATTTGTTTGGTCCTAGACTCTTACTTCCTTCGCACTCCCAAATTGCCTTTTGTATCTTGCTCTCAATAAAACTAGATCTTATTGCTAAATTATCCCCCAAGACAGTGGCTCAGAAATGTACTCCATCTAATTTGACCCTAGTAAAATCCTTTTTTTGAAACAAATTTTCAAAGAATCCTTTTACCTCCTCCATCAATACCAATGGATCTTCACTCCAAACTCTGTGCACCTTTAAACCCTTTATACCACTCTTTGTTCTCCTCATTTCATTTTTGAATGAATTTGTTTTTTAATTGGAATCCCCTAATGAAATCCATTTAGCTATAACTCTCTGTTTATTTAATGATTCTTTCCTATAACTTATCTTTTTCAATATGCAAATAAATCTTTTCTCTCACTCCACGTCTCATCATTTAAACCATAATTCTCTTTAGTATGGTCTAATTTGCTAATTTTCCTAGTATATCTTGCTTTGTCGTATTTATCTCCCCGAAAATTGTTTTATTCCATCCTTTAAGATATTTTTTAAGCATTTTCATTTTCTCCTTAACAATGTATATCCATATCCTAAAAAATGTTCGCAATCTATTTAAATAGTTTATATTACTGCCTAGCATCCAAAAATCTAAAGGGTTTAGGTCCCGAATCCACCTCTGATCTTTCAAAAACTAGGCCACATTGGTCAGACACCACTCTATCTAGCACCTTTTCTTTACTACCTTCATATGTCACTTTTAAACGTATGTGTTGGTTGTAACTACTTTCACATGTCACTTTCAAGTGCATGTGATGATTGTAAATACTTCACATGTTCCTCTCATATATTCTTGGGCAAAATTTAGATGGTTAGAAGCTTTGTTATACCTTTAACACATCTTATAGTGTTTGTTATAATCAAAACTCATAGATTATGTTATCATGAAATCATCTAGCGGTTATTAGATCGTCTAAAAGAGACTAGACTATCTAGTGTCTTAATATATATGATATTAATATGTTATTTTTTTTTATACAAAGACTAAAGATGACAAAAGTATTATGCAAAATAATGGTGTTACCCTTGTGGTAGAGTCTATACATTTTGTTAGTTCAAAAGGTAATTAACAATCATGTGATGAATACTATAAGTTACTTTGGAGCCATAAAAAAATTTGGGAGCTTGACAAATTCAAATTTAGAGTGCCTGTATTTAAGTGTAAATGATTTGATTGTAATTTAAGAGACTTACGTTTTACTTTGGTTGATCTTACAAATGTAAGTTATAAGGAAGATCCTTTCATCATGGCTTATCAAACAAAACAAGTATTTTATATGAAATCATTCTAATGAAAGGTGGTTAGTTGTCCTCTAAGGAAGAATTGATCATGATGTTCATCACCATGACTCAAGAGTCAATCTATATACAATCCTTCATTCTCAAGACGAATACCTTCTTTGAATAAGGAAAATGATATTGATGATATTGAAGAAATATGTGAACATTCTAACATTTCTATAATAGAAATAAAAGTTATGTTCATCTTTTAGTTTTTAATTTTGATATGTGCTTAAAGATATTTTTCATTTTGCAAGTCACATGATTGGGTTTTCGAAGAAGACTACAAAAGCTACACGACTGCGACCTCTAGCCATTCAACATTTTGGCAATGCTAGAGTTCTAGTTGACATAGAACCTTAGAATGACAAGGCTTCAGGGCGTAATCATGCTTATATTGTTAGTTATTTAGGTGTCATAGCTCGTTTAAAGGCGTCTATTCTAGTACCTAACTGCAATCATGCCATGGAATTATAAAAGATTCTTATTTAGCAGGACATTTGTATGAGTTGTTTATTTAAAGGACATGTAATTTTAGTAATGAAACTGTTTAATGTTTAATGAATTATAATGTACTAAATTTATTTTATTTTATAGACAAACTTTGACTTTGAGAGTTTTGACTAACAAAGTGTATACTTGAAAGCTCTAGTGCAAGGGTATGTTTTAATTACGAAATAATATGTTATTGTAATTTATATAATTTATTATAAATTACTAATGAATTTTTTTAGTGCTATTAATATATGTAATATGTTAAATGGTAGATCTACTTTTCATCATCACATAATTTACTTTGAATTTATCCTAAGGTATTCAGTTCTTCATTGAAACTATTACTTTTTTTAATAAATTATATTATTTGAAATTCTATTGGATTACTTTGCTTATAGAAACAAGTCTTGGTTTTTGCTCTTGAAAGCTAGGGTTCTTAAATCAAAATACGAGTTTAAAATGGTTTATAGATCATCATCTATTTGGCTTGGAATAAAGCAGTTTTATTCTACTATACTTGATTATACGTCTTGGATTGTTGGTACAGGTTCTTTTATTAATTTATGGAATGATAAATGGTGTTCTACTACTCCTTTAGCACATATTGTCGGGTTATCTGATGGTATTAGCATTCCAGATACAGTTTCTCAGTTTTGGACAGGTCGTGATTGGAATATTCCATTGTCTTTACAACATATGCCTCATCTTTTTAGTCATATACTAGTTAGGGCGGATCAGGATGTTCCTAATTGGATTCTAGATGAGTCTGGTTGGTTCACTCTTAAATCAGCTATGACTTTTTTCTTCGAACCAGGAGTTCCCTGTGGTTGGGGTAAATTTATTTGGTCTTCAGATATCCCACCTTCCAAAACTCTTATCCTTTGGAAAGTTTTTCATGGGCGGCTTCCTACAGATCAAGATATTCAAAATAAAGGTCTCCATATTTGTTCTATGTGTATGCTTTGTGAAAAACATGAGGAATCTATTTATCATTTATTTTTTGAATGCCCTAATGCTTTGTATTTGGAGTTGGATTCAACAGATTTTTCCTACTTCTCATTTCTCTAATAAGGATGATCTTCTTTCTTTTATTAAGAGTGATGGTAGTCCTTTGGTTAAATTGATTAAGCTTGCTTTGATAACCTTTTCTATTTGGATGCTATGACATATGAGGAATTATGCTCATTTTCAGGATAAGATTGAGGTTTCTAGGGTTATTTCAGTTATTAAAGATTTAACTTGTCTAGTGGAAAAATTGTCTAAAGCTTCAATGAAGAATGATATGATGGATTTCAGTGTGATTATGTTTTTTGGTATTAATACTCTTACTGGTAAAGTTCTTCGTCCTCTTGCTGTTAGATGAATGTTTCCTTCACCAGGTTGGGTTAAATTAACACTGATGGGGCTGTTAGGGGTTATCCAGGTCTTACCACTTGTGGAGCTATTTTCCGTGGGAGTATGGTGGAGTTTATTGAAGCTTTCTCAGCGTTTCTTGACGTTTAGATTACTTTGATTGCTGGATTTTATGGAGTTATATATGCTTTAGAGGAAACTCAAAAGTTGGGACTTACTAATGTCTGGCTGGAATGTGACTCTGCCTTGGTTTGTGCTGCATTTACTGCTAGGAAAAATGTTTCTTGCATGCTTCGTAATCGAAGGAATACTTGTCTTACTGTAGAATAATACCTTTTTCATGTGATGGCAAATGATTGTTATTACTTGAGGTGTTAACCTAACTGAGATGTCAAGTAGCATAGTGATGCCTAACATGAAAGTTTTTTATATAAAAAAAAAATTCTATTGGAGTAGGTAAGAAGGAAGTTTTGAATGTAGCTATTATGTCATGCATTAGATGTAGACCATAATTTGTCCGTATTGTTCATTCTTGAGAAAATGTATTAAAACACTTTAAATATTATGAAAAATGTTATTAGAGGATTCATATATGTCATTATGAAGAATTCATACCATATTTCAATTTTTTTTGTAGATATCGAGTCCTTGGGTATAGACACAATAGAAGAAATTTGTCATGAATGGACAAAATATGTTTTACGCATTAAAAATTAGAACTTGTTATGATTTAAAATTGTGTGGTCCTTAAAAATTGCCTTTTCATATTGTTAGTTTACTTTTGATTAACTTGATTTGGACCAGTTTTATTATTCCTAAGTTTGGTTGATAAAACTTGATTTGTACAAGTTTTGTTATTCTAAGTTTGGTTGATAAAAAAATTATTTTCTTGACAATTTGTCATGTTTGTGATTTATAATTATAAGTTGAAAAATCAATAAAATCGGTTTTTTTTTAATTTAGCAATTATAAATGAGTTTCTATATCAATCAATACATAACACTGATGTAAATTAATTATAAATATTTGAAATTAACTACCACATTATAAAATAATTAAGAGTAAAATAGAAATATTAAAGGTGTATTTTCTTTATATACATTATGAAAACACATTTTTATTAGGAAAAAAAAATATTTTCTATCCTAATTATTAAAATTATTTTTTTATTAAATTTTATTAAAAAATATGTTCATAGAAATAATTAGTGTCCCTCTTTTAGAATTTAATAAAAAAATATTTTCTTAATAAATATTTATGTAAGTTAACTATAAATATCTGAATGCCACATTATAAAATAAGTAAGAGTAAAATAGAAATATTAAAAAATATTAAATGTGTATTCTTTCCATATACATGAAAAACACATCATTTTATTACGATAACAAACAAAAATTTATTATAATGATTAAAATAATATTTTTTATTATTTTTTTTAATTTAATAAAAATAATTCTGAATAAATATTTATGTAAGTTAATTATAAATCTTTGAATGTAATTGCCATATTATAAAATAATTAAGAATAAAATAAAAATATTAAAGATGTATTCTCTCTATATAGAAAACACATCCTTTTATTAGTATATATATAAAAAAAAATATTTATTAAAATAATTTTTTATTAAAAAAATATGTTCATAAAAATAATTAGTGTCCATATTTTTAAATTTAATAAATAATATTTTCTTAATAAATATTTATGTAATTTAATTATAAATATTTAAATATAACAACTACTTATGAAATAATTAAAAATAAAATAATTTTATATATATATATATATATATATATATATATATATATATTAAAAAACACATATTACGATGTATTCTTTACTTTGTCTCTATGCGAAAATTGATATAAAAATCATATATAATCGATGTAAATAATCGATGTAAATGTATTTCTTTACTAATAAATAGAAAAATTAAAAAGAGAAATATATAATAAATAAAATAAAAAATTGTTTAATTTAAGAGAAATATAATAATAAGGAAATATAATTTATTATAATTTAAAAGTCAATTTTAAATACAATTATTAAAATTCATTAGTTAGTCATTATAATTGTACTAGTCAGATGTGTTTGGGGTTTCGACCCGAGCATTTAATTGTATTAGCTGGGTTGGTCGGGTCAATTTGGGGGAAGCATCAAGCTCGACCCAAAATAAATGATAAGATTAATGATGTGTGAAAAGATCGGTCCAAAACAGTTGGCAACCCATGTTAAAAAGATAATTAAATGACATATATATATATTTTAGATGTAAATAAAAATTGTTAAAAGATATAGTTGCATATATTCGTAACATAAAGGCATATATATATTTTTGCTTGTTGAAACTGTTGAAGGAAAGCTATAAAAAGGTATTGAGGCCCTGAGTAAAAGTAAGTTTTTCTGATAACTCTACACTGATACAAATTTTACATTCAGATATTTGTAGTTTGAATGCTCTCACTGACTTGATCCTTAAAGTGTGATCAATAGGTGAAGCCCCTTCGTCATAAATTGCTAGCATCTCGGTTTAACAATACCAAGCGAAGCCACTTCAACTCGGAGTCCACTTCCAAGTCCGACCAAAGTCATTAAGCGAGAACATTTTGGCACACACTGTGAGATACGATAAAATTTGACCTCACCTGCTTTTATAACTGAGCAACCTGACCATATGAGAAATACGAGGCAAAGATCGCTAGGATTTGAAGGAAGCAAGGCCCCAACCTTGCAAAAAATTATGGAGACCATGAGGGCTCTTCAGGAGGCGAACGAAGAATACCAACGTGAACAAGAGAGAATTCGGGAAGAAGCTAAGGCTGAGCAAGAACGACTATGAGCAGAAGCTCGGGCTAATCAAGAACACCTTCGTGAGGAAACACGGCTGAGCAAGACACACCTTATGGTGGAAATTGAAGTTTCCTGAAGAACTATGGAAGAGCATGCACAATCCAATGAAGAGTTACACTGGGCCAATGAGAACATGTGAAGCAACATGCACCGACATGGCCGACATCCTACCCAAGAGCATTCCCCAGACTTCTCATCAAGAGATGACCCCAAGCCGTTTTCTCAGCAATGATGTAGGATCCCATACCACCCCATTATATCACACCCAAAATCGCCATTTTCTCTGGTGTGGAGGACCTTGAGAGTCATTTAAAGACGTTTAGGGCCCAACTAATCATCTATGAGGGATCAGATGCAATTCGATGTAAGATGTTTATGGGCACATTCATGGGAACAACTCCGCAATGGTTTAGTGGAATCCCGAATGGACACATTACTTCTTTCCCTTAGTTCTCTAGAATGTTCAAGGAGCAGTTATCGACTAATAAAGTCAATCCCCGACGATTGTATGATCTTTTTGACGTCAAATAGGGGCAACAAGAATTGCTCAAAGAATACTTAAATCGTTTCTGTGCAGTCTCTGTAAGACTTCCAACTTAGGATAAGAAGATGGTGGTCACGGCTTTTGTGAAAGCGATGACAACAAGCCCATTCAGTGATTCATTAAATAGAAATCGGGCGGAAACGTTATCAGAGGCACGTGAGCGAGCTACAACCCATATTTAGGCAAAGGAGGTTGTGCTTAGAAAAGACGACAACTCACGGTCGAAACAACCCAAGTACAAGGAAAATAGGCGAGATCGTTTCGCTAGAAGCGGTGAAACATTCACCGATAAGAGAACAAATCCGAGGTATGTCCCGTATGTTGCCAAGAAGGATGAGCCTAAGACGAAAGCCATGGAGGAGACGACGATCTGGCCAAGATTTCGAGTACCCTGCATAGAACTTATAGGCATGGCCGAGGTAGTGAATAGGTTAAAATTTCCAGTAAAGATAGATCGGTTCTTGGGGTCGCGAAGATATACCTAGTGTGACTGTCACAGGGCTTATGGGCATCGCATCGAACAATGATTGCACTAAGTTATCAACTGGCTAATTTAGTTAAAGAGGATTTATTGAAGGAATATCTCGAGGTCATCTAGGAGGAAACAAAAGGGGAAACCACATCTAATACAAACCCACAGGTGACTAAAGATACAACAAGCAATTTCCAAAAGGGTCAAACATATCAAGTTACAAAGTCGGGCCACCCACCAAACCTCAAGACAACATCGACAGAAGAAGAAGCTATAAACCAGAGTATCTAAAGTTCTTATTGCTAGTCTTCTTAAATGGTTAGAATATTTTGTAAATAAGTTGCTCTCACACGAGGGGTCCAAATAGTAGAATAACCAAGAGTAGGTCTATATAGCATAAATAGAATAACCAAGACTAGGTCTAAATAGCTCATGAGAAGTCATTAGTGTTGAACCAAGTGGTGTTCAAGCTTTGAAGAATCCAAACCCTTTGAAGGATGTTGAAGTCTTGGCTGTGTTGTTTTAGTTTAGTTCTGGGGTAGTTTGAGTGTTGTAATCCACCCCTTGATTAAATCTAAAGGATAGGCATTCTCAATCTTTTTGAACGAAAAATGTTTTTCAAACTAAGTTAAAACAACCGATTGTTTTGTCGAAACAACCGATTGTTTATACTTAGATGTTTTGAGAAAAGATTGAAAACTGTTTTTCAAATGGTTGAACTGTTAGAAC
>Ga0123342_1005381_pt1 | contig 18588 bp, 8 predicted proteins | sample Turbeawhitnodule_FD_89960 | JGI IMG/M metagenome (GOLD analysis project Ga0123342, IMG submission 89960) | Root nodule microbial communities of legume samples collected from Mexico - Turtle bean Mexico white nodule | ecosystem: Host-associated > Plants > Roots > Nodule | place: Mexico: Nepantla...
AAAAATGGTTTCTAAATTAGTTTATATTATTGTTAAATAGTTTCTAAATTGGTATCTAATTAGCAACCAAGGTTTTAACTACCAATTATTTAGTTTCTAAATTTGGTAGCAAAAACCTTGGTTATTAATTAGATATCAATTTAGAAACTATTAAACAATAATAGAAACTAATTTAGAAACCAATTTTTTTTTAGTTTTTAAAATGGTCTTTAATTTAATTACTATTGCAACTAATTATTTTGGTTTCTGAAAATTAGTTTCTATTTCATGTTTTACTTGTAGTGGCAATAATTTTTTTAGTTTTTAAAATAGTATTTAATTTAGTTAATATAATAACTAATTATAGGTTGATTTATTAATGATTTGTTTGTAGTATTCATGAGTGTTCAAACTCATATATTATTTTAAAAATTACGTTTTATCACTGGAGCAGCCACAGTGTTGTTGAGAGGTAGGTTTTTGTGACAAAGAGAATAACAAACCAACTCATATGTATATATAAAGACTAGATAGCCTTTATTTTGTCCCTTTCACACAAGATAAGGTTTGAGTTAATATTATATATAAGTAAACATAATCAATCTAACACCATTATTTATTTCCTTCGTCAATAATTGAGTAGAAAAATATCTTGAGAAAAAAAAATGACATTCGACAGATTTTCATGCAGGTCATAAATTTGCAGCAGATTATTTTAGAAGGGGACAACAAAATGACGTTGCTGTGCATGATTCTTATACGCCACTGGGTGTGTAATGATTCGTAAATTGTGGATGATAATTGAAAACAATTAATCAAAGAATTTGTTTACAACAAACGAAATAATTTGATGAAGAATTAATGCATATAGCAGAAAGAAATATAATTAATAATTGCCAAAAACTTTGTGCTTAAAGTACTGCACACTCGTCACTAGCCAATATTCTTGTTCTTTCACTTGTGAGGTAAATTCCCAGAGTTGTACCAGAGAAAACAAAAATGGCCATTTCTGAAAGGAATTTAGAATATGGCAAAAATCTAGCAATTTTATTCCCACATTCTATATTCTTCTTTTAGGGTTGTTTTGTAACATGTATAGATAAATAAATAAATAAATAAATATATAAATAAAGAGATTATTTATGAACATTTTTTTCCCTATCATGGTGCCAAATGGGACAAAGGGTATATTCATGTGGAAGTGTGAATGGGGAAAAGTGGGCCTTGAAAAGAAGATGGAGACAAGTAGTTCAGAGAATAGGGAATTTATTTGCTGCATAACATCTCCATAGAAAAGGATTGAAGAGCACCAAATTACAGAATGAAGAATGCTACCACTTTATAAGATTATCCAAACCCTATTCATTCTCTCTAGTTAACAATTCTCTCTTTCCTTTTCAACATCATGACATGTTCTCACAACTTTCTCAAACTTATATCTTTCTAATTCACATTCAACAAACTCAACAAAATATTTCCTAGCACTAGATTCTAAAAAGTATGATTTTTTTTTAGAAAAATTTGAATTGATTGGACATAATATCAAATTATATAACTGGGGTGCAAATCTTATTCTATATATCAATTTTATGAAATTAAATTACTCTTTAAAAGTTTTATTCATTATTATTACACTACTACAAGAAAAAAAATAGAAACTAAGTTTAGAGACAAAAAAAATTAGTTGTTATAATAACTAAATTAGAGACCCTTTTAAAAATTAAATAAAAAATTGGTTTCTAAATTAATTTCTAAATTGGTATCTAATTAGCTACCAAGGTTTTAACTACCAATTATTTAGATTATAAATTTGATAGCAAAAACTTTGGTTATTAATTAGATACCAATTTAGAAACCATTTAAAAATAATAGAAACTAATTTAGAAATAAAAAAGTTTTTAACCTCTAAAATGGTCTCTAATTTAGTCACTATATTAACTAATTATTTTTTTTTTCTAAAATTGATTTATATTTCTTGTAGTGCTATTTGTACTTTAAAAAAACATGAATTCATTTTTCAGTTTGAATAAATGAATTGTTTGGAAAATAAAATATAATAATTAGGTTTTAAAGGTATATATATTCAACTAAGAAGGAATATTTCATTACAATCATAAAAAACAAAAGTAAAATTATAACACGGTTTTTTTTAAAAAAAAAATCATTCATTTTTACTTTATTTGCCTAAATAAATTTTTCCATGTCACGTTAAAGTTCAAGATTTATTTGATTTACCTAAGAGAAACAGCACCATAAATAAATCAATAACAATAACGAAAAAAGAAGCTATCTTACTCTAGTGTATTAGAAAGATTCCTACCATAAATATGAAAAAACAAATCATCTTAAATAATCATAATCATACATTTACATACATAATGGAAAACACTTTATTAAGTTAAGTAAGGCTTAAGATATTAACAATCACAAGTGGTGTATTTGTCCAATTATATTTTGATAGATGCATCCCTACTCCAATTATATCTTTTATTACTGTTTTAAATTAACTAGCAAGCATGTAGATGTCAAATATCAATCATGAGATTTGAGAAATTTCAGGGCATGAAAGTTTTTTTTTTTCACTTTTGTGTGCTTGATTTCAGTCTCCATGGTGCTTTGTTGAGTTTTGGGTAACAATTCATGTGTTGGGTACACATAAGGCATTGTTTTGTGAGAATGATTGGAGCACCCAATGAATGAAATTGAGGATCAATAAACTAATTGAAAGGATATAAAACAATGTCAATGAGTGCTGAAAAAGACTCGTTGATAAGAGCTTCTTAGTGGCCTTGTCCATTTGGTGTGTTTCACAATGTCATGTTCTACACTAATATTCCTCCATATTGTGAGCTTATATGAAGGGACTCAAGAATTTTCTTTTCTTGAAAAAAGAAAAGAAAGGGAAGTTAAAGAATAATAAAAAGGTAAAAAAAAATTGGATCTCTTTCAAGGTTTCTTGAGGGTGAATTGGATTCTATGTTTGTCCAAAAACAACTATCTAGTGATGATAGCTTAGAATTCAAGTTTTGCTTGGTAATATTGAAGTTCATTGAATGTGTTCGTTGGACTTTTTATAGTATTTTGCCTCGTATATGCATTAATAAGTATGTAGGGAATAAAATGGTAGGAGTTGTTTTATTTTAAAAGGTTAAATATATTTTTTGTTATCATATTTTAACGCGAAATTGGTTTTTATCTTTAGTCAAATTTTAAATTATGAGAGTATTTGTATTAAAAAAATTATTGAAATGAGCATTACCAACTGACGACGTTAACTTCTTTTTATGTGATAAACAAACTTTTAACATTGACTATATTATAATATTATAACATATACGTCAATGATGAGTCATTGTCCATGTCAGCGTGAAAGATTAGGGATTAAGATTAATTTTAACTATTATTTTTATATAAAATAAATTTTTATATTAAAAAGTTTGAAATATTAATATTTTTATATATTAAAACATGATATTTTAATTATAATAAATATTATAATTAATATATATATATGTGACCATATTTTATTTTTTTTTAAATTAATCAGGAAGGAACTGGACAACCTTGCAAGTCTGAAATGCATCCAAGTTTAAAATTTTGCAGCGCGGTGTAGAGCGTGATAGGTAAAGTGGGAATGAGGTTCAAATAGATAAATTCTTTTGTATTATTATGATTTTTATTATACTTATTATTATTATTATTATTAATATGAATATAATATTAATAATATTATTATTAATATAATAATAATATTTTTTTATTATTACTAATATAATTTTTATTATTATTATAAAAAAAATTATTATTCTTATTATTATCATTTTTATTATTATTATTATTATAAAAAAAATTATTATTCTTATTATTATCATTTTTATTATTATTATTAATATGATTTATATTATTATTATTAATATGATTTATATTATTATTATTATTAATATAATTTATATTATTATGTAAAAATATATATTTGTTAAAAAATATTGGATATCTTGTATTTACTAAAGATAATATTGAATGTATTTGTTAAATACACTTTACAAGTTTGATTATTTACAAGTTTGATTTTTAAGATTAGGTGAGGTTTAAAATTTATTATGATAGGTGAGTTTATTCTATTGGGCATATTAAAACATTTGTCATTGACTCCTCTTATATTTTATTTTTTGTGTTCAAGATGTTTAATTTTTGGTACAAAAGGATGTGTTTTAAGTTTAAACTCCACTTTAAAAAAAAACTCTTAAGAAAACAAATTGGTTTAAGATGTTTTAAGAACTCGTACAGCATAAAATGAACGTAATTAGTTACTTAAAAATTGTTTTGAGGTTAATTTAAATACAATGAAGATTTACTAAATTTTTATAATTTTAATTTTATTAACAACATTGAAAGTAATCAAAATGTATTTTACAATTCAATAGTTTGTCAAATTGATTAAGCAACTTTATTTGAGACTTAGTATTGATTTCGATCAATGTCAATCAATCACTACTATAAATAATCTCTTTAATATTGTCGCTACCACCAGTGTGTGGCAACAATAACTAAATGACAATACCAAACGAATTAACAGAAGTGAAACAACAACGTTCATATAATCACGACTTAATAGTATAGTTGCAAGTTCTAATGACAATGGTGATCACAACCTTCATGATGAACAACAACGGTAACCGTAATAATTAATGACAATTGTGGAACGAACAATGAGAAATGAAAAATGATGCATAAAACCAAAAGAAGATAAATAATGGCAATGCAAAAAAAAATACACCTAAATATGGGCCGACCTGCGACCCACTACTAAAAAGTGTGGAGCAGACTCACTAATCTAATTCGTTGACCCATTTAGGCTCACCCTGCATAACTCGAAGTCCGCACGGACCAACTGTGAGGCGGGTTGGTCTACTGGCCCGCATAAATAGAAAAATATATATTTTATTTTTTGTACAAAAAAGATCATATCTCACTCACATTATTATTGCATTGTGACATTTATTTTATTTTATTTAAAAATAAATAATTTAATGTACCAAAAAAAGTATGTTTTATTTTAATCATCTAAAGAAGTTAATATTAAAAATAAAAGTGGATTTAGTTTTAAGTAAAGTTGTACATTTAAAATTTGTTAATAACAAAATAATATAAAGAAGAGATTTCATTAAAATATTTTGTAACAAAACTTTAATAAGATACTCTCATACATTTACATACTTGTAGAAGAAAAATATATGCAAAACAAAAGTTGTTGTTTTTAATCAAAGCCTTCTAACAACCTTCATACTTAAATGTCTTTATATTTTTTTTATCTTAATTGAATGAATTAGAACAATGATGAAAAATTAACTTTTCAACAACAAAAATATTTTCTTTATAATTAAATTGTAATTAAAAAAAATTCCTTATACGGGTTAACCCACAGATCCGCAAGCTATCTCTTCCAGAGACGGATCAGAAAAATAAGTCTACACTCCTTTGTGTAGAGGACCAACCCAATTCACATTTTACAAACTAAACTCAAAACAGATTTATATGGAATAACGCACATTGTCACGCCTATCTTAAACTTATACGTAATTAAAGATACACCGAAAATTATTTTAAAATGATTATTATATACTCTCTATTTCAACCATTTCAAATCAATCATCATCTTAAACTAAAAAAAAATTACAAAATTATCACCTGTCAATATTTCATGAGGATAGTCACTTTTATAACTTTGCAATTGTGTGTGTCATAACTACTTTTTATTATATTGGTGTTCCTATTCTTATATTTAATATGTGTTTCGACTAGATCGTGTTAAAATAGGAACAAACAATATTTAGCATAATATTTGAATTATTATATTAAATATAAAAATTATTAATATTAATATTTGTGGACGCAATATAAACTAATTTCATTTTTCAAATATTTTTCAATGTATAATAAAAGAAATAAAAGTATATTGAAAATTTAATGTTGTTGAATTTAAGGGCTAGGTTAGGTTCTTGCAGGTAGTAGAGTCGTCACAAAAGAAAATTGATATTGATTTAAGCTTATGTTTTGTTTTCTTGATTTAGGAAGCAAATGGACCCATGAAGACGATTATATTTTGGCATGCTAAAATTGAATGGAGCAAAACAAAATAAGAAATTAGGGTTTATGTGAAGCAAAGAGTGGTGGCGTTATGCATAAAAGAAGGGGAATGAGACGGAGATAGGTAAGATCGTGGTTGGAACTTAAAAGGCAAGTGGCGTAGGAGAGAGACAACCAAAAAGGTCATGGATTATGGGGTCTTTCTCTTTTTTTTTTAATTATATTTTTTAACACCAATTTAACACTTTTTTTCATATATTCTTAGTTGCTTTTTATGCATTTCCTTCCAATTTTCTAAAAAGGTTGTAAACTTATTTTTGTAGAAATCTGTTACGGTACCGTCGAATATAATCTCACATCGTTTAAGATTCGATATCAATGACAATTTAAATATTCTCTCCTCCCTCAGTCTATTGAGACGTCTTTTAAGAACAAAAACGTGATAAAGCATCAACCTCAAAAGCGGACAATATTTCGAATACGATGATTAGTCTGATCCCTAACGATGTTATCTCTCACACTTAAAGTCGGAAGAAAATCATAATTTTAAAATCGTTTAACTATTATTTATCAATAATTTTTACATAAAAATACACAAAATACACGTAAATATAATTAACAAAAGCCAGTGTTGAAATTTATGTATTTTGGACATGCATTTGAATACAAAATGTGTAGTACAAGCTTTAAAAAAAATTCTTGGTTTTTAAATTTTCTTGAACCTAGCAAATTTATATAAAACAAATGAAAAATAAGAAGAAAAAACATCTATGAAAGAGATGTTTCAGCATTAAAGAAGTGGGGGATATTAAAAAGAACAAGGAAAAAAAATTGAACATACAATATGAAATATAACATGATAGTTAATAGTTATGCAATCACTTTACAATAGTTATATTTGTACCAATTCAATCAATTGAGAAGATCTAGATCTAAATTAGCACAGTAAACTCTTATAAATTGAGATTATTTATAACTTTTAAACTAATAATTTAAATAGAAGTTACCAAATAAGATCAATATATATTTTAGGAAAATTTAGAATCGTCTCAACATAATTACATTTATGACATTTTCATAATCAGTTAAAAAATAATAACTGATTTTCTAACCGTTAGTTGTCAGCGTCACATTCATCCCTCACCAATGCCTTCTCCTCTTTCTTAATACATCTCTTTAACAATCACACACCACATTATAATTACACAAATAAATTATCTTATGGTCATTATTTATATGTTAATAATTCTACATCATATAAAATTGAAACAAAATTAATTAAAAGTTTTATTAATCAAATCATAATTATAATATATACTGGTATCACTACAAGAAAATTATTAAACAAAAATTAATTTTAAAAGCAAAAAATAATTAGTTACTATCACTACAAGAATATAATGAAATAGAAACTATCTTTTAGTGACAAAAAATAATTAGTTGTTAAAGTAACTAAATTAGAGATCATTGTAGAGACTAAAAAAATTTTGGTTTTTAAATTATTTTCTATTATTGTTAAATGATTTCTAAATTGGTATCTAATTAGCAACCAATGTTTTTGCTACCAAATTTAGAAACTAAATAATTTGTAGTTAAAACTTTGGGTGCTAATTGGATACCAATTTATAAATCATTTAACAATAATAGAAACTAATTTATAAATCATTTTTTTTAATTTCTAAAATTGTCTAGAATTGGTAGTTAAAACATTGGTAACTAACTATATACCAATTTAAAAACTATTTAATCATCATAGAAACTAATTTAAAAATAAAATAAAAAATTAGTCTTTATAATGATTTAATTTAATTAGTATAACAACTTCAATTTAATGATTTTTTTATAATGTATTAAAATAATATTTTCATTGAAAAATTATATTGTGTCACGTTAAAATTGTAGACTAGTATTAGTTGTTAAAGTAAGATATTTTTCTTTAGGTGATTATTCGCATTTTTTTTCTTTTCTCAACAATACCAAATTATTAGGTATTTCAAGTGTGTTGTCACCAAATTTCATTATGTTTTCGTTATAAAGTCATATCTTGCAATCGACAATCTTAAACCATGTTTTATTAGGTGACATCGGTCCTAACGAGGATTTTAATTTATAACATGATTGAAATAATTAAAATAGAAAAAATAATATTTAGAAAAAATAAAAATTAATTAGTCTTATTTAAGCTAGAAGCAAATAACACCAGCAGCTAGTTACAAAATGGATTTCCTTAACAATATTTAATTCATATTAAAATAATTCAATATCATAAAAATTAAACAAACTAATTAAGAAAAATGTTCACACAAAATATATTCTTTTTGGAACTTCTATGATGAAATTTTAATTTATATAGAAAAACTAAAATAATTTAATATTCTAAAAGTTTAAAATATTAAGTAAAATCTGTCAGAAAAAAAAAATATATATATATATATATTTATTCTCTTGAAATTCATTTACCTTATTTAAGTTTAAATCGAATGAGAGTATAGTAATGAAGATCTTCATGCTAAACCTGAAAAATGGAGTGATTTTTTTTTATCTATTTAGCTCTTTTAATTGTTGTTTTTTCTGTTTTCTTTCTGGGTGGGTTTTTGTTTGAGCTTTTAGATTTCTGTTGAACAAAATAAAAATAAATAAATAAATCCAACGAGATGAAAATCTAAACAAATTAATTAAAAAATTGATTCGCATTAGTTTATGCTTGATCAAATAATAAACGACAATAAATATATTGTTAAATTTGATATATATTATAATAATTAAATATACGATTGTCTTTTTAATTAAGACGGTAGTGAAAAAAAAGTATGAACCTACATTTAAAATTTGTGACAACTCTAATTAATTAGTAAATTAATTTTAAACAATATTTTTAATAATTAAATCAATTAGTAACGTTGATCATTATTAATTTGGTAGGTTGGTTTGTCACTTTCGTAATACACAAATAACTAATAACTTCAAACATAAGTAATCTATAATTCTCGAGTCATTTCTATATGGAAATACATAAATTATAAAATAAATACAATTACCAAAAACTAGGATTAGAAGTAATCACTACACACACAAAAACTAAAAATATAAAACACAAAGAGTTATAAGTGATGTGTTTTATTAGACTGTCATGGTTTTTAATAATACTATTAATGTTACTAAAAAATTCCCTTGAGTTAAATTTAATTTATAATAATTTAAAAGAATATGAATATTTATGTATATTATACACTACTGCAAATAACGTATTTTACAACGACATATTAGATTGTTTAATTGAGAACGGTGTAAAAAAAAACATGACAACTGATGTAATATGTATTGTTTAGAAAAAGAAAAGGTTTAAAAAAATTATATTTGGAGCATGACATATTACAGTGGTTGGAAGGACTAACAGGTGTAATATGTATTGTTCAGAGTTAAAAAAAAAAAGGTTTAAAAATATATACTTGGAACATGACATATTACAGCGGTTGGAAGGACCAACCAGTGTAATATGTATTGTTCAGAGTAAAAAAAAATGTTTAAAACAATATATACTTGGGGCATGACATGTTATCTTATTTTCTTCTTCCGCGCTCTCACTGCTCACTTTGTGCTTAAACTAAACTTGCCTCCATCACTGCTCTCTGCCTCTGTCGTCACGTTGCCTCCACCGTTGTCCCTGTGTGTTTGTCTTTCGTCTTCGTCATCTCCACCACCAAATCCTCAAAAACCCTAAACCTTAACCCTATCTCCCACATAACCTCATTCTCCACCTATTTCCTCATCACCAAATCTCCTAAAAAGTTCAAGAAAAAATGTAAGCCCAAGCCCAACCACATCTCCTCTCTCGAGCGCATTCTCAACCGCGACGCCCTCTTCTGTTTCGTCACGCATCCAAGAAGTTCCTTTCCACTTAGCCGGAGCACGTCATCCGCCTCAATGACGTCGGCAAGCTCCACCCCCTCCTCTTCCAAACTTATTGTCACACTGACGGTATGTCATAGCTCGGCTTCACCGATCTCATGGGACCTTCTCGCAGATGATCACTCCTTCATGGACGTAATGGAACTGAACCACATCGAGAAGGTTCACACACATATCCCTTAAATCAATAGATATTCTTATTTCATGTTTTGAATAAAAAAAATTGATCTTGCTGGTATTCTGGTTTGATTTCACAATTACAGGTTGGAAAAAAACACATTTAATAATTTTGTAAAAAAAGGGGTCACATATTACATCAGTTATGTGAACAACCGATGTAATATGTACATTAAAATATGTGACTCTGGAGCACATATTACATCAGTTATGACCTGTAATCAATGTAATATCTGAGTGCTATTTTTTTGAATTGTTTTAATCAAAATTTGGTATTTTACATCAGTGTTCACAACCGATGTAATATGTGATGGACACTTTACATCGATAAGATATACATCAACGGTATAACCAATTTAGTATATCTCCTATAAACGATGTAATATGAATTATTTGCACTGGTGATAATTCATTATAATAATTTTAGGTTAAATTTTCGTGAAAAAAAAATTACTCTTTACATAATATTTTTTTTTTATAATCAAACTATTTATGTAAGACTTCTAACTTAGTAATAGAAAATGTCCTATAAAATTTAAATTATAATATTTAAAATATAGTTATTTTATAACAAGTATACATTAAAATAATCATAAATTCATATGTTATTGTTATTCAACATTAAAAGATTGACAATAAAAAAGGAAATAATAGACTAAAAGATACTAATTTTTCATGTGAGAAACAAATTTATTCATTAAAATTGATTTTTTTTAAAACTCATATTATGTATCATTATTTGACATTTCAGGTAGGTTAACACTTTAAAAAATCACCAATCATTTGTTATTACATAAATCATACCATAAAAGAAAAAAAGATGCAAACTCACGAGAGAACTACAACATCAAACATATGTAGAGAAAATAAAAAAAAACAATTTAAAAGTGCATAAAATGAAACACAAGCATATCATTAAAAAAAATCCACACCAATAATAGATGGCATTGCAAAATACCATTTAAAATTGATCTGATTCTTAATCTCAAGGTTTACTACTTTGTTAGCGCAATTATTCCTTTCATGAATAACATGTGATATCTTAATCTTCATTTCTTTACAAATCTTGGTACATTTGCTATGTTTATGAAAATTAAATTGATATGAATTAAATTTTATAATATTTAAGATTTAAGATACAATCATTTAGGTAATATGTAAGGATTAAATACTACGAGCATAACGAGACAAAGTATGAACGTTTTATTAGTTAGGCTAAACAAATTATAAATAAAAAAAACTTAACTAAATTCAAATTTTCTTCACTTTGTCTCTGAGATTATATTACTCGCTTTCAAGAGTTGAGTTTTTCCTAGGGATACTAGTAGAGAAGATAAGATAATGTACTGATCATAATTTTGTTTAAAGTAAGTTACTCATTGCCTTTTTTTTCTTGGGATGATTTCTAATTGTGCGGTTTGCATGCCAATGTGTAGGTGCTTAAATGCGAGGTATAAAGGGAAAAGATGAATCTCTGCTAGTTTAGAGTCGTAGTGATATATCTTTAGTTTGACGATCAGAGCTTTTTGTGAACATTTGTTTAGCTTTATGTGTTAAAAGGGACTTGTTAGGTTTCAACTTGGTGCAACTAGATTTTTCAGGCAAGGGAAGCTATTTTGTATGATTTTAGTTGGTGCACATGAAATAGGTTCTATTTTTTTTGTTAGGATTTTCATCAGAATAATGTTGGATAGCATGTTGTATTTGAAGTTCTCAAGTTAAGGATAAGTTTGAAGTTCGTCTATTGTATGCTGATGTTCCTTATATGTTTGTTGAGTCTGGAGTTTGTCTATTACATGTGAATTTAAGGTTTATATAGGGCATGTGAGTATGGTGTTTTACAATTATATGTATGTTTTGAGGTTTATCTATGGCATGTGAGTTTGACAGTCTTCAATTGCATGCTAAGTCTAACATTCTTTAGTTATGTGTTGAGTATGGAACTGCTAAGCATGATGAATTGAGGTTTTTCTTTATTAGTTTATGTATCGTCTTTGTCTTCTTTACTCTTAAAAGTAAAACATATTCATTATTGTGCCTGAAAAAGAATAATTTTATGAATTGAGTTAAGAACGTGTTTTGAAGTTTAATGGGGATAAACTTGTTTTAGAAATGTTTATTTGATGGTGCAAGAGGTTTTATCTAAGTCGCTCTAACGAGTGTTTTATTTAACACTCTCGCTCGAGTGAAACATATGCACTTAAGCAGAGGTATTTTTCGAGTCACTTTAGTAATTGTATCATGTGATACCCTCACTCAACGTAACCCTATTCCCACGACTTCTCACCACCTAATGTCATAATGGACATGACACACTATCAATGGATATGACATTATGACATATTCCTTTATGACATATACCCCATGTTCATTTACTTAATACTTACAAATGCACAAAAAGTTAAAAACAACATCCATAAGGAAGTGACTCAACTGATATAATTCAGTAAAACTCATATCATGTACTTATTCAATCAAATATATAATTTAAATTCATATATACATGTCAATTATCACTAGTCAACAACATTTTTACATCTACATAAATATGCATAAACATATATCAAAATCAGAAATGAATACATATAAACTTCAATACGCATGAAAGTTCATTATAGAAGTGTCAATAAAGCAATTGATTTTGGCTTAAGCGAAAATAATGCTAAAAAAGAAACTTGTAATATTCTTCTTTTTACTTATGTGAAAATCATGAAAAAAACAATAACTTATCTCATTTTGATTTTCATTTGAGTGAAAAATCACACTACACCGAAAAGAGAGATTTATCTTACTCAAATTTTCACTTGATCGATAATTTCTCACTAAAAAAAATACCACAAAAATGAAATTTTTAAGAAACCAATTAAAATTAGTATAGAGAATTATTAACCATTTTAGTATAGATGAAAATTGATGCATCTCTCTTTTACTTATTCATATTAATAAATACTTTACAAATTCCATTATTTATTCAAAACTAAAGTCTTTAAAGAAACCCAACATATTAATCTATTCTTAATTTTACTAACTTCATGACTAAATAATTTCTACTTCAAAATCTTGATATCAGTGTAAACACATCACATACCAAAACAATTCATTCATATACACCTATTTAACTTCATAATAAAAGTAAATGAATTAACACTCATTTGAAATTCAATAAGAGACCAAACAATTAGAACTCCAATAACTAAAATACCTACAACCTTCCAACTCCAATTACAACAAAAACACCAATAAAAACTATCTATATAAACTAATTGAGAAAATCGAAGTTCTTAACTTAAAAAACTATAAAAAATTTACGAAGATTAAAAATATAAAATAAAAGTGAACTTACTTTCAAAATGTAATTAAATAGACATATTCCTTATTTATTATCATCTACAAAGTAGAATTTGACCAAGAAAGAGATGAGAATGTGTTAGAATTAAAAAACAAAAATGAGAGTTAGAAGAGAAAAGAAGGACACCATGCTATATAATCATGTTAAAAAACAAAGAAAATAAATAAAGAAAAATAAAATAAGAAAGAGAAAAGAGAGGAAAGGAAAAAAATGTACCATAAGTTCCATGATAGTTATGTTTTTATGGAAAAAATAAAAATAAAAGAAAGACAAGGAAAAGAGGAGAAAAAAATTTGACCTTCAACTCATCAATCTCAATAACCAAATTAGTCATTTACATATGTATTGTAAGATTATGCACACACAATAAAAAAAATAGAATAATATATATATATATATATATCATGAATAATTTCTATATTTATTTTGCTGACGTAGACATTAATAATTAATATAATTACTTTTAAAAGAAAAATATATATATATATAATTGTCATTTTTTTTTATTTTTAAAAGAAAAAATTGATATTAATTAAAATTGAAACTCACCTTTCCCCTCTCCAAATAGATTTTACATTGTCATTATTAGTTAACATACTTTTATTTTATGAAAAAAAAAATCTAAAAAAGATTTTCGATTGTTCTAGAAATTAAAAAGCCTCTTTGGAGAGACGGTAACAAATCTAATTGATTATTTGCTAATTTGATTTGAATTTATATTTTAAATTTATTTTAAATACTTTTATTTAAAATTAGAAGAAAAGAAAAATAAAATGTATCCAAACAAATCCATCGTTACCTCTCTATATTATATATTAATGCAAACACTTCTTCATTTTCTCACAGTATGTAAACTTCACAATGCGTGGACTTTCAAAATCACAGATAGAAATAATTTTGAATGAGTATTGAAAAAGAAAAAATAACATAAAAAAAAATGTGAACATCAGAAAGTATAATGTAGTTCATACTAATGTTGAGATTTATTTAATAATAAATGCAAAAGAATAATGACTTAACTGAAAATAGAATTACTTTAAATATTACTTTTTTTTATTTTAAAAAAGACATTTATTATAAATATATCTTAAAACAAGGAGTTAAGAGAAAAATTAATTTCCATATATAAACACCTGGTCATCACTATCTCTAAACTCATCCATCTACATTATTTTCCATCATTGGCTAACATCTTTTTCTTTTAAAGAATAAAAATAATAAAACTGGATCGATTAAAAGAAATTAAAAAAATATGTTTCATGAGTGAAAGATGTGATTGACTATTTCATTAAATAATAAAACGTAATTAATTATATCATTAAGTTATTTTTCAAAAATCGTGTTGGTTATATAAAACAATGTTGAAATATTTCCAAAGGTGTGTAATAAAAAGATGTTATTAAATTTAAATAAAAAATAAAAAATAGAATTGGTTGTGTTTTTGAAGAAAGATTGAATAAAAAAAGAAAGTCCTTGGAGGAGAAGGAGAAAAGAAAGAGAAAGAGAAAGGAATAGGAGAGGGTAGGGACGGAGTGGTCATTTTCAAAGACCTACCCCATCTTTATAACATGTCCAATTCCAACTTCTCATGTGTTTTCCTCTTTCCCTTCAAACCAAAGCACCTTATTCACTCATTTTTCTCTCTCTACTCTGCTTAGTGAGAGAAACCCACTCTTGTTCTTCCTCTTTCACTCCACTCTCCACCTTCACCCTTCCATTGCTCTCACCGTTTCTGCTATTTACTTTTCCGTGTTTTCTCCCAAGGTAAACAACTACTTTTCACCCAGCTTCTTCTCTTTTTTACAGTTTTTTTTTCTTCTTTTCGCTCTTTCTTCGCCTAGATCTGATATCTCTGCCTTCTGTGCTCTTTCTTGCTGTAAGCAAGACTCACTCTGATCTGTATTTTCTCTTGATTTTCCCCCCTTTTTTTTTTCTTTTCTTGCTTTTGTATGCTAGGTTTTCCACCGGTTTCAGATCGTTTCTTTTATACGGTTATTTTTTGTTTGCGATTTAGGTTAGGTGGATTTGGCAACTTTTTTGTGCCGCCTTTGCATTTTGTTGCAATGTCTGACTGTGTTTTTTTTTATCGGAGTTTCAGAAATTTGTGTTGTTCATGAATTATTTGTTGATTTTTTAGCTTTACGTGAAAAGAGAACAATAGGCTCTGACTGTGGTATTGTGTTTGACTGTGTTGGATGAGAATATAATCACTGTGTGCTTTTACCTGTTTGCCTTTTGTCTTTTTTTGTAGTGTTTGACGTTTTTTACTCGCTCACTGTTTTCTTAGGGTTTCTGAACTCCGATGATGTTTTCTGTGCACTGCGTTTTGTTTCTGTTATTTTAGTTGAGTGTGTTTACATTTTGAGCTGAGCGAGGCTATGGAGTGTTTAAAATGCTGTTGTTCATGTCTCACAATTGTGGCTAGTGTTGGAATTGCGGAACGAAGTTTTAATTGATGTGTTAATCGCTTTCCCTTTATCCTGGAGTTGTCATGGTAATTTGCAAGTGTTGTATGTCATTTTGTGAGTATGCGCTGAGTGTTTAACAATGTGTTGATTGGAATTTTGGTTTGTTTGTTTCATCTGCTCAAGGGCTTGTTCTCAAGGTGATTGCATTTTGTGACCTTGTTGCTGCCATTTGTTTCTTTTTTGCTTCTTGATCTATCATCATTGTCAATGCTTATTATAGTAGGTTTACCTTTTGTTTTTGGATTATTAATCATGAACTTGTGTCCCATGTGTGTAGGTTCCATCATGGGAAAAAAGAAAAGATCTGAAGGACCTGGTGGGGGAGAAAGCTCCGAGACTCAACGCCCTGCTGAAAGAAGTGCACCGCCCCAACAACAGGCTGCTGCCCCTGGAGGGACTGGACCTCAAGGAGGAGGTAGAGGCTGGGGTCCCCAAGGAGGCCGTGGAGGTTATGGTGGGGGCCGTAGCCGTGGGATGCCTCAGCAGCAATATGCCATCCCCCAACAGCAATATGGCGCTCCTCCTGATTATCAAGGTAGGGGACGGGGAGGGTCTTCTCAGCAAGGAGGTCGTGGAGGATATGGTGGTGGCCGTGGTGGTGGTGGCGTTGGCGGTGGCCGAGGCCTAGGTTCTTCTTATGGTGGTCATTCTAGGCCACCAGTACCCGAGCTGCACCAAGCAACCTCAGTTCAATCATATCCAACTGGGGTCAGTCCTCAGCCTATATTACCAGAGGCCAGTTCCTCCCTGCCACCTGAACCGGTGGATTTGGAGCAATCAATGGGGCAAATGGTGATTCATTCTGAAGCTGCTCCTACCCCTCCTCCACAAAGCAAATCTTCTATGAGGTTTCCCCTTCGACCTGGGAAGGGTAGCTATGGCATAAAATGCATTGTTAAGGCTAATCATTTCTTTGCCGAGTTACCAAACAAAGATCTTCATCAATATGATGTAAGTTCCCATTTAATAATGATAGGTGGAAAATTCTTATTCTTTTGATTTGACATACCACTTTTTGCTGTTTCTTGTTGCCTAGGTTACAATCACCCCTGAAGTGACATCCAGAGGTGTGAACCGTGCTGTTATGGAGCAATTGGTTAGGCTGTATCGGGAATCTCACTTGGGCAAGAGGCTTCCTGCATATGATGGACGCAAGAGCCTCTATACTGCTGGGCCATTGCCATTTATTTCAAAGGAGTTCAGAATTACTCTTATTGATGATGATGAAGGAGCAGCAGGAGGACAGAGGTTTACTTGTGTTTATTGCTTCTGGTTGTTTTATTATTTTTTTGATTTTATCATTGTTTTATTTATTTATTTTATTTATATTTTGTACAGGAGGGACCGAGAGTTCAAGGTGGTGATAAAGTTGGCTGCACGGGCAGACCTTCACCATTTAGGGCTCTTTTTGCAGGGAAAACAAACTGATGCTCCCCAAGAGGCTTTGCAGGTTCTTGACATTGTACTCCGTGAACTCCCTACTACAAGGTTCCTGATACAATTCTTTTTATTGCTCTTTATTGCAATATTCTTCACTATGTTTTGACTTCTTTGCTAACTGGATTTTTGATGTTGTAGGTATTGTCCTGTAGGAAGATCATTTTATTCACCTGATCTGGGGAGAAGACAGCCTTTAGGTGAGGGATTGGAGAGCTGGCGAGGTTTCTACCAGAGTATCCGTCCAACTCAGATGGGTTTGTCGCTGAATATTGGTAAGTAACACCAAAGTTTGTGAACCTCTTTAATTCTTTATTCATTATTGTTAACCTGTTGTGTCAAATACTTTTTTATAATATAAGTATTTCCTTTGGATATGCAGATATGTCCTCCACTGCATTTATTGAGCCACTGCCAGTTATTGACTTTGTGACCCAACTGCTGAATAGAGATGTTTCTGCTCGACCACTGTCTGATGCTGATCGAGTGAAGGTTAGATGTTGAAATGTCTTTTTTGATATTGTTATCTATGATAAATGTTATCTTTTGGTTTAAATAAATTACCTACTATTTGTTTAACTTGATAATAATGCACCACAGTTGTGTGCGTACACCAAGAAATAGAAAATTCCCTCTAATTAAAACAAGTACTTCCCTTCTGCTGCTTATGTTTAACAGATCAAGAAAGCTCTTCGAGGAATCAAAGTCGAGGTAACACACCGTGGAAATATGAGAAGAAAATACCGAATCTCTGGCTTGACTTCTCAGGCTACCAGAGAGCTGACGTGAGTATGCTTGACAACTTTCATTTTTATGAAATATATAATACTTTTGTTCATTTGGCTTTGGTTCTGTTTTAGGTTCCCTGTAGATGAAAGGGGAACTATGAAATCTGTTGTGGAGTACTTTTATGAGACATATGGGTTTGTCATTCAACATACTCAGTGGCCTTGTCTGCAAGTTGGTAATACACAGAGGCCAAACTATTTGCCAATGGAGGTAACTCATTCATGTTGTCTGTTTTTAACTATTTTTAGTGGTCTAGCCTGCTTTAGCTATTAGCTTGTCTGGAATTGCAGGTATGCAAGATTGTGGAAGGTCAAAGATATTCAAAGAGGTTGAATGAGAGGCAGATCACTGCTCTTCTGAAAGTTACATGCCAGCGTCCTGTTGAGAGGGAGC
>Ga0123342_1005382_pt1 | contig 18586 bp, 12 predicted proteins | sample Turbeawhitnodule_FD_89960 | JGI IMG/M metagenome (GOLD analysis project Ga0123342, IMG submission 89960) | Root nodule microbial communities of legume samples collected from Mexico - Turtle bean Mexico white nodule | ecosystem: Host-associated > Plants > Roots > Nodule | place: Mexico: Nepantla...
CATGAGATAGCTATTTGTAATAACATTCCAGATTTTTCTATCTATAGATTCAACAAAGAATTTCATTCTTATGCACCACAGTTCATAGTTCATACCACAGAACAAAGGTGGTTTGTTTAAACAAGCACCTTCCCCAAAAGAAAACTTTTTAGTCATTTAAAAAGATATTTAGGATCAAAATTGATTAACTTTCAAGAACTAAGCTCTTGATGTCAATTTTTAGAATATATGGCCTTAAACGAGAGGGGGGGGGGTGAATTGTTTAAGAGGGATTTTTGCAAACTTTGAAGGTATAATGAAATTCAATGCTGAATTACAGAGAAAAGAATCTAGGAAACAAATACCCAAAACTGTTTTAAGATGATATCACAAAAACAATCGGTTGTTTTTATTTGCAGATAATAAAAACAACTTAAAAAAGATATATGTGAGATCAGGGAAAGATAGAATCACACAAAAATATTTATACTGGTTCACTCTTACACCAAGAGCTACATCCAGTCCCTAGAAACCACTGGGTAATTCACTATGCAATCAAAACCAGATTATACACATCACACACCACAAAGTAGTGACCTTGAACCCCTCAAGAAACACACTACCTTTGGCAAACCACACCAAGAATGTTGATCTTGAACACCTCAAGAACACACAACATTCCTTGGCAACACAACTACAGAAATATAGTAATCAAGGAAGAAGGGAATATAATACACCTGAGTATTACAAAGCTTAAAGTTTAGAATTACAACCCAATTCTATTCCACACACTTAAGAATGATCCAAAGCTCTTTCAAATTTTGGAAAAAATGTTTTGATAAACTCTTTCTCTTATTCCAAGATTAGGAGCGTAAAACCACCTTTATATAGACCCACAAAGTGGTCAAAAGCATTTAATAAAGGAGCCAAGTTACTTAGGATCATTTAAAACATATTAAAACCACTTAACAGAATTCTTTTAAGGTTTACAGGAAAACAATCGATTGTTTTGTCGAAACAATCGGTTGAATTGACTTTGACAACAAGGTCAAGCTTTTCAAAAACTGCTAAGGTAAAACAACTTGTTGTTTCAAACAACAAGTTGAAATTTCAACAACATTTTAGAAAACTCATCTTTTCAAAAGGTTAAAGATTCAAATGAACTTGGATCATCTTAAGGAGTGAATTAACAGGTTCCAAACAACTAGACAACACACACACACCCAACAACAAGGTCTTCAGCTTTCCTCTTGGATTTGGAGACATGAAAGCATCTTGTTCAACAACCTCCAACACTTATCTTGGAATCATTTCATCATCCAAGTGGCGTGTTCATAATCTCAAACTCCATTTCTCATAAGCTTCCTTTTCCTTCCATTATCATTCCATTCAATTCATAAATATGTTCTTGTTTTTCTTCCTTGTTTCTATTCAGTCTTTTCCTTTTATTATTGTTGTCATGGTTTAAATCCGCACCATATCTTGTCATCATCTTCACCTTATAATTATCTTTTTCCTTTTTTCTTTGTGAAATAAACCTTCACAGATACTTAACCACTTGGTTAAGTTAGTGTCCAGTGGTGATTTTCCTTAGGTTTTCACTCTTAATTGCCTAAAAATCTCAATCATAAATCTAAAGTATCACCTAAATGAACAATCCTAAAATCAACTCACATCATATTATAATTAATAAAAGGAGCAAAACAATATGATTTAGAATGGCTAGAAGAAGGCAAGGTAGTTACAAGGTACAAGCCAACAATGGCTTTAACTGTACCAATCCTCTCTTGAGTGCGATTGTCCTATATAATGCAATGGGTTGAAGTGAAAGTTAAAGTTTATTTAAGCTGGTGTGTGAGTTTATAGACAGATATTAAACTTAATTGAAAATGAGTCACATATAACATATCAAACAAATAAAACTTATCAGAAAAACATAAACCAGAATATGTGGCATAAACAGTTTGACCATTTGGGAGATTCATTAAGACAAGTTTAATTTTAGTGCAAGTAGTAAAAATGCTCAAACATGATTCGTGGTACCAGAATCAATAATCCAAGATTCTTTTATAGTAGATAGTGAAGAGAGAAACTTACCCGTTGAAGATTGCTCGGTATTGGGGATTTCATTCGCAGAGAAGGTGCCAACTTGATTAATTTAAGTGTGATGGGCAGGTTCCTCAAGGTTTTGCTGACGCTAAATGTTGGTCAGGAATTGGCACTGTTGTGATGTAAGTTGAATCCCCTTTACATCCCGTTCTTTAGAATAAAACTCAGAAAAAGTGTCAGTAGTAATCATATTATTGGCTTGGGATGTCCTATTGGTGAATTTGTAGCCATGAGGGAACCCATGCTTTTTATAACAGGTGTCGACAATGTGGCCAAGACGATTACTATTAGAATATATGAACTTTAAACAAGATGGGGGAGTGAATTGTTTATGAAATATTTTTGAAAACTTTGAAGGTATAATGAAAGTTAATGAAGAATCATAGAGAAAGAAACTAAGGAAAGCAAAGCACAAAGCTGTGTGATTTCCAGAAAATCAACTGGTTGTTTTTGCGATTCAACCAATTGTTTTTATCAGCAGTTCATAAAAACAACTTAAATCAGATATATGTAAGATCAGGGAAAGAAAGAATCACAAACAAATTTATACTGGTTCATTCTTACACTAAGCGCTACATACAGTCCCCAGAAACCACTAAATAATCCACTAAGCAATCAAAACTAGATTACAAACACCACACACTAAAGTAGTGACATTGAACCCCTCAAGAAACACACTACCTTTGGCAAACCACACCAAGAGTGTTGATCTTGAACACCTCAAGAACACACAAGACTCCTTGCAACACAAATATAGAAATACAGAAGATTGAGAAAGGATTACACCTGATCAAAGCACAACTAAAAAGTATAGAATTGCAATCCTGTTCCACTCTCACTTGAAAATCCAAAGCTTGATGTGAATCTTGAAAACTTGAGATCAAATTTGTCAAATTGAATTCTCAAAATTGTTTCTTACCTTCCAGGAGCGTATAACAAACTATATATACTTGCAAAGGTTGGTTAAAAACATTTAAAGCAGGAGCGTATTCAGTTAGAAATCATTTAAAATAGATTCATCAATCAAAACTGAATTTTATTAGGATTTTCAAAGAAACAATCGGTTGAAATCACGAAAGAACCGATTGATTTGGTTTGACAGCAAAATCAACCAAGTCAAGCAACTTTCAACTTTTTTTCAAAAACCTCTAAGAACAAAACAGCCGTTTGATTCGACAAAACAATGTGTTGTTTTTCACTTGGTTAGAAAAACATCTATTTTCAAAAAGGTTTTAATTCACATCAGTTTTAGATTCAACAAAGGAGTGGATTACACTTTAATCTACCCAGATCCCACCCACACACAGCAGTAACTCCAGCCTTTCATCAAACATCTTGGATTTGGATTCTTCAAAACTCTTGATCAACAATTACAAAAAGTGCAGACTTTTCTAGTAGAAGAAAAATTTGAGGTTTTAACATCACCAGAAGGAAAACTCACTTTGCGAAAACAAAAAACCTCAATATGACCGTATTTACCACAAAAATTGCATGTAATAGTGCGATTACTGTTAAGACTATGGAGACTAAGGTTTTCACTAGACATTGCCTAAGAGATTTTGAAACCCAATCAAGATTTTGAACGAGAACAGAAAAGATAACCGAGAACAACAACGGGGGAAATAAAGATCAGAGAGAAGCGCAATAGAGCTCTTCGAAAGAGCTCAGATACCATATTTCAATCAATGAAGATGAATATTCGTTGCCTGATGTGGAGATTGAATGGAAAGCACGTAATCACAATGGAGAAAGAGAGGTTATGATGAACCCTAATTGCAAATGAAAAAGATACAATGACTTAAGTGTAAAAGAGAGAAAAGTAGAGAAAATAAAATACAAAGGAAATTCTTATACACTTGTGTATTAGAGAGTAAAATACATGGTGTATATATAAGAAAAAGACTAAGACCTAGCTGAAACAGAAAAGTAAAGTTGGGCCAAACAAACTTAAAACAAAAAAACTAAATATGTTAACAATTCCTAATAGCTATAGGTGCGTTGAGTGCATCCTTAAGCAATTAAAGTTCTGACAATGGATGGATTTTGACTTACTTGGTCAGAAGCTTCTTTGATGTGATCTTGAAGTTTGAATGTAAAATATGAAGTAGAAGATTCTTGAAACAAAGTGGAATAAAAGAAATAAAATTTATAAAAAAGGAGGGATTTAGAAGAAACCTCAAAAGAGAGCAGAACAAAAAACTGGTCAGTTTGAGTGCTTTACGTGGTGCTTGAACGGTACGTTGAGCGCAATTGCATATGATTAGCGTATTCATTTGAATTTTCATAATAGTTATTTTTCAAATTTCGGTCAGCATATCCTTATTCGTTCCAGCGAATGTTAACTGATAACTGTCTAAATTCAGTAATATTTCATATTAAAATATAGGCACTTATGAGTATTAATTGTTAATTTATATATAATATAATCCTTAATGTATGAATTTATATCTTTTTATATTTTTTATGATCTTTTATTGAATAAAAGCATTTTATTCCCAAATTTGGTGTTAATTGCAGATTTCTAAGAAAGAAAGGAGATTGAGATGAAAAAGGGATAATTTGAGCTAAAAAGAGAAAGCTGGACGGTCTCAGAATGCATAAAAGAGCAAAAAAAGTCAACTTTGCAAAAAGGATTCTCGCTTGAGCGAGAATGCTCAAGTAATATTTTTGAAAATCACCATCTTCTCGCATAAGCGAGATATTCTCGCCCAAGCGAGAATGCGTCACACAGATTGGGCCTTTATTATGTTTTATCATTAAGCCCATAAGTGCGACACAGGAAGTCACCTAACCCTAGCAAATTAGGTTAAATAGGGGGCTAGAAGCACAATCTTAGTGTGCCAGATTGAGAGGAAAACACCATAGAGTGAATTGTAACCCAATTGGGAGAATGGAAGGTGCTAGAAGTATGCGTGGCTAATTCTAACCTTAGGATTGAGAGTAATCTGCTGGAACTCTTATTTATTGAGGTGATATCTTATATTAAAATATTCAGTTCTTGATTGATTATTGGAATTGTTGTTTTACTTTTAATTTCTCGTGACAAATTGAGAATCTTAAATCTGACTCGAAACTATTTTTATGGTTTTGACCTAAACAACAATATTTAACATATTTGAGTGCTAGGAAAAAACTTGAAATGTTAATTTCTATTAAAGTCTGAGTTTCGTTCTAAGTTGTTCTTATAATTATGCGAGAGATCGATAGTTAGGGAACATCAATATAAATGATTTTTATATGGGCATCAATTTCAATCAAAGAACTTAATATTGACATGCTAACCAAAATACATGAGAGTGAGAGAGATGAAACCTAATCCCTATTTTTCCAACTTGAAGCAACCAATTCTTTGTCTGTTTTCTTATTGATCATCGCCAACACAACCACTTTCAACACACTTTTAATTGTTTTGTTCTATATTTAGCAATTATTGTACTTGATAATTCATTGTCCCTTGTGGGATTGATATTCGTCCTTAGAGACAATTATTACTTATGATAAAATGGTGCACTTGCCGTAAAATGTCATCATTAACCTGAGAGGGTTAGTTTTTGCTTTCTCTTTTTGGCTTGAGCGAATTGGAAATGACTAGAGCAAATTGAAAAGCATACATTGTAAGCCCAAATTGTCACTAAGCATTTTGCCATTGGCCTAGTGAATTCAAACCCGAGAGTAACTCCTTCTATTAATATTTTGCTAAAGTGCTTTTGATTTGGCTTGAGCGAATTTCTCTGTAAAAATAGATCTTCATTCCTGATAAGAGATTGGCTTAAGCGTTTTATGTTGGTATCAACAATTTGTCTTAAATTGGAGCAGAGGAATTTATGACAATTCGGTTTAGCGCTTTTAGGTAGGCTGAGCAAATTATGCATACATACAATTTTTCCAGATTTTTCATATTGTTTGCATAAATTATTGGCGTATGTCCCTTTTGTTGAGCCAATCATCTTTTGTTATTGCTAGGGATTTCAAGCACTTGATATTTGATTGCTTCAAGACTTTTTCCTTTGAGCCTTTTCCTGTATCCTAAAAAATTCACACAAATAAAAAGTAACATACAAGCAACATAAGAAAACATTCTGTTGCCTTCCTCTTCAACTTGACAAATTCTTTCTTAGTTGTCCTGGGTAAAGGTGAGGCTTGAGTATCCCTTTTCTTTTGTCTGTTGTCATCTCAAAGAAAGTTCATTAAGGCTTTCGTTGTTTTAAGTTTTTTCATAGATCCATTACCATTACCTAATCTTGCATTTTTAACTGAAGCCTTCCTTTATCAACATCAATGACTATTTTTGCGATTTTTAGGAAAGGATGCCCCGAAATTAAAGGGACTTATTTGCATTCCACTATATCCATTACCACAAAGTTAGCAGGGAATGTAAACCTATCAATCTTAACTAGCACGTCTTCAATTACTCCAAATGGTTGTTGTAGACTTTTGCTACTCATTCTCAATGTCATGCTAGTTGGCATCATCGTCACGTTTACAATTTATTTCATGAGAGAGAAGAGAATAAAGTTTATACTTGCCTCTATGTCTAATACTGCATTATGTGCAAGAAGGTTTCCTAAAGCTAATAGTATTATAAAGCTTCTAGGATCCTTTGTCTTCTTTGGTAAGGGTTGATGTATTCTTTCATTACATTCCTCTCTTATTCTTTCTCTTTTTTCTTTTTAAATTATTTATTCTTTATTTATTCCTTTCTCAAAAAGAATTTCTTTCCATTTTCCTTCCCCTTCTTGATGGAGTTCTCCCTCTCCTTCTTTAAGTTCTTCGATTGTAGATGGTTGACATTGATGGAGAAGATATGGCAGCAGAAGATTTCATTGAAAATGGATAAGAATGTGAATAGGTTTGGGTTGGGAGAATGGTCCTAGGAAGGAGGTTAGATCAACTGATACAATCCAAGTAGCCAAGAAGATGAACAAGGACTCAAGAAACAATTCATAGTATGAGCAGTCATCTTAACAATCAAGTTAAGGCCTCACCAAATATCAGACAGACCTCAGGAGAAGAAGAATTGGGCATAAACCAGAATATCAAATGTTCTTTCTTCTGGTCTTCTTAAAAGACAAAACATGTTTGTAAATAAATTGGGCACACTTTTGGGTCCAAATAGCAAAATAGGCTAGAGTAGGTTCACTTAGCATAAAAGGGAGTGTACTTAGGGAAATGGGTTTGTACCAAGCCCACCTTTTCAAAACAAGGCACCTAAAATTAGGGTTTTTAACATACCTTCTAGAAGTTATGCCTAAAGGTGCGATTTTGACCATGGTCAACACCCTAGACAACCCCTCTCCCTTGCCATTTCGACCCTTCACCCATCTTGCCCACCAAGTCACCCCTTCCTATAAATAGGGTGTCTTGCCTCATGTATTGACACATTGAAATTTTAAGTAAAGAAATTTTGTAGGAGTGATTTTGTGAGACTTGTGAGCTCATGTTGGGTCATATCTTGGGTGGGTAATATCTTAAGTGGCGTCTTTGGCATCACTCATCTTGGAGTCTCTCTGCTCCAAGTGACGTGACATCCTCCTTTCTCCGTAAGCTCTCTCTATCTCTTCATTGTTTTCCTTTTATTTCTCTTACTCCTTCCTTGTGCCTTCCTTTTTCTCCTTAAGTTCTTATCTATCTTCTTTTCATTCGGTCATTCCATCTTCTATGCTCTTAATTCCACTGCATCATTATGACCATATTATTGTATTTTCTCTTTGCATTCACATTTACTTAACCACTTGGTTAAGTTCGTGTCCAGTGAGAATCTTCTTAGGGTTCTCACCATATTTTCTAATCCAAAACTCATAAACAAAAGAGAAACCAATAAAATGTGCAATCCTAAAATCAACTCACATCACCAATCTTCTAGCTATTTTCTAAGGCTTGTACACTTAGAGACTGAGAGCAAAAGAAAAGTCAGACTTGATTTTGAAAACCATTTAGGAAAACATTCATTACTCAATCCAAGTCTTATATTTACAATAGAAAAGCTCTTTATTCATAAAGCCAAAAGTGACTAATGGAACTAAAAAACTATCCAATCATGGAGTGATATGTGGCACCTAAATACTATCCATTCATGAGTTGCCATATGGCAATATGCACCTTAAATCTTTCCATTTGGGATGTGACAAGTTGTATCAAGGAATAAGAGAAGGAAAGTAGCAGGTGCTTCTTGCTTCCTGTAGAAAAAGACTAGTCACTTTGAGAAAAGGAAGGAAAATGCTCCATGTAGGTATGTGTCGCCTAGGTGGATGCCATCTAGAATTCCTTTCAAGCTTTTCTAATCTAAACTAAAAATTGACCCAGATACAAGGCCCCAAAATTTTAATATAAAATTTTAAATATTGGATGAGAAATTCTTAATTACTCTATACAAAATTTATAAGGCTTCAGAAAGAGAATCTTTTAGAAAATAATCTTCTATTCAACACTTCTTCTCTTATGGGTTTGATGTTTTAGATGACTAAGATGGTCCAACATGAGTCTTGGGATAGTCCTCCATCAATCCTGGGATGGTCCTCCATTAGTTCTTTTGTACTTCATCTTCTTCCATGCTTTCCTCTCAACCTTCGTTTTTTTCTCTTTCTTTAATTTTTTTATTTTCTATATTTTCTCAGATAAACCTCATCCCTTTCAAAAATCAAATGGCTAGAGTTATGCACTTTAATATCCATATGTCTTTGTTCTAGGAAATTACAATGTTCCTTAGGGCTTACCTGTGTGTTTGTCGTGAAACCTTTGTCTTAATGTTTTGCTAATTACATAGATAACTGCCCCATTTGTGTTTCCAAATTTTGGATAGAGGCTTCAGTCTTCTTTTGGTTCGTCCAGGAGGAATACATGTATTTTTCTACTACATCCTCTAATTTTGATGTTCTTTCATGTAGCAAAGGATAACATTGTTGTTGTTGTTAGTAGGGTTGGTTGTTGTTAGAGGAAACATTATCTTGTTTCCATTCGTAGTTCTAGTTTGGACTGCTTCTCCGACTTTTCCCTTCCTTAGTTGTTTATATATTGAACTTCCTTTGGGGTTATGGGGTCACAAGAACATTGATCTGAAAAATGATTTTCTCCACACACCTCACATGTCCATGGCTGATTAAGAGATTGAGGAAGATTGATGGCATGGAGTTGATGACGCAACTTTGACATCTGCTTTCTTTGGGCTTCAATATGTTGGGTTAGGATCTTGTTTTGAGCTAGGAGTGCATCAATTGTATTTAGTTTTAACACTCATTTCTTTTGTCCAACATGCCTATCATGGTGTACTTGATATTTTGTTGAAGCCAAAGCGTTTATTATTTTGGTTGCTTGCTTTGTATCAACTGCCATCATGGTTCCTCGTGTTATTGCATCTGATATAATTTTTGTTTCAGGGTTTAGACCATTGTGAAATATACTTAGTTGGGCTATATCTTCAAATCCATGGTTAGGTGATGAAGACCTGAGAGATACCGCACCCATTGACCAAGCCCAACCTTCCAGAAGGATGATCAGGAGCATCGCCCAGGATTGAGGGCTAGATCAATATCTACCACTAGCCGATGCTCCAGAGTCCATTATTCCTCAAAGGATCACAAGGAGTAGAGCCCAAGCCATGGGAGCTGAACAACAACTAGCTTCTTTATTTTTAATTTCAGTAGAGTAGGGTCCATTTAGCATAACAGGGAGGGTGTACTTATCATTTTAGCTTGTGCCTAATCCATTAGGGTTAGAATGTAGCCCTAGCTTCTAGAAGCTAGGACTAAGGGACGACATTGACCTAGGTCAAACCCCTAGGCCACCCCTCTCATGGACTCTTCTACCCCTCCCCCCATCTTGCTCACCAAGGCACCCATTCGTATAAATAAGGTGTCTTACCTCATGTATTTTCATGTTGGATATTGATATAGAAGGAAAACTCTGCACAAATTGTGTGAGACTCGTGTTCTCTTAGCTTAGGTCTTATCTTGTGAGGGTGAGAGCTCTTCAAGTGGCGGCCCTCCACACTTATCTTGGAGAATCCACACTCCAAGTGGCGTGTTCACTCTCATGCATCACCATAAACTTTCTTTCCTTCATCCTTTCCTCCATTTTCCATACGCCACTTATCCTTGTGTTAACATTCTTATTTTTCTTCCATTTTTTCGATTTCAGTTTCCTCCACTGTAATTGTTTCCTTTCATGTTCATTCAATTCCGCATCACACATCATCTTTACCATATAATGTGTTTTTCCTTTTGCCTTTGCAAGTGAACCTTCTCACTTACTTAACCACTTGGTTAAGTTCGTGTCCAGTGGGGATCTTCCCTAGGTCACACCTTATATTTGTTAAAACCCAAATCATTAACAAAGTGTCACCCTTAAACTGGATAAATCTAAAATCAACTCACATCATTAGGGCATCTTCTCGATAATGTCTTGATGAACTCCTTGGCTTCACATAAAGGCTCATATGTTCCTTTCCTAAATGTGGAAATATCAAATTTAGCTTTTATAAAGCGAGAGAGTGGAAAAAAACATGTTTAAAACCTTTTCTTCAATATCACTCCAGTTATTCAAGTTTTTGTTGGGGTAGGATTTAAAGCACTCCTTTGCTTTGCCAACTAATGAGAAAGGTTATAATCTCAAGTATACTGATTCCAAATTCATTTTTTGGAATTCTATAGTTCCTACCAATTTCATAGAAAGTGTATAAATAAGTATATGATACCTCATAATCCATTCCCGTGAACTGGTATTAAGCTAAAAAAATGTTGACTTCATTTCCAATGATTTGGTTGCAACAGAAATGGCTATGCTTGAAAATTATATTGGTTATTGTTTCAAAGCATAATCTCCCAAAATTCTTCTAGTGGGATTAATAATCCTCCCTCTTTTGTTTCTATTTTTAGCCATATCTTTAGATTGGGTTGCAAAGATTGAGAATTAGGTGAGGTTGGATCTGATCCTTTTTCTTATGCACTGAGTTGGTGTTCTTTGAAATCTTGTAGCCACTTCTCCTACTTTTGATCCTCCAAACGGTTGCTAGACATGATAACTAGAAGCCTCTAAATTGTATCCAAATAAGTGCAAGGCTTTAATTCTATAGAAGGTGGCTGGAGAGTGAGGTGCCAGTCTAGCACGAGACTTCAATAACTATAAATCTATTGAGATGCGTTTGTAGCTGTTATGGTTAAGCATGTTCCTTTTGACTCAATGGTACTTACTGGTGTATTAGTTTCAGAACATGCATCACAACTGTTATTACAAAGCATTCCATCATATGCATATGTAGCTGCTATGGTTGAAGTTGTGGATTTTGGCTTAATGGTATCTATTAATGTATTATTATCAGAATTTGCATCACAACTATTATTACAATCTACATCATTAGATGATATAACACACACAAAAATTATTAAATATAAACTAATTTTAGAAACAATAAATAAATAATTTTTATAATAGAGAATAAAATATTATTGATATCTAAATTAGTTTCTAAATTGGTATCTATTTAGCTGTCAATGTTTTAACTACCAACTTTAGAATCTAAATAATTGGAAGTCAAAACCTTGATAGCTAATAACTTTTTTAGTCTCTGTATATAATTTAGTTCACTCTAACAACTAATTACTTTTTTCTCTAAAATTAGTTTTTATTTAATGATTTTATAGTAGTGTAAACTCTTCTATCTCAACATTAATACAATAAATAAGATAAAAAAAAAAGTAAAATCTTCTAGAAACTGAAGCACATTATCATTCACAATGCCATCAAGGATGTTAAAGTGGTCCTCAACGTGATGTTTCATAGCTTTTAGAAACCTATATCCAAAATCACTAGTAAAGCATGTAAATTAAAATTATGACATGAATTTAGCTTTTCCTTAGAAAAATCTTCATTTATAGTGTAGTCTTGAGTATCTTAAAAAATTTCTTCTTCTGCAAGTTCTTTAACCCTTGCATTTGTAGCAAATGACATGATATCTTCATCGCTTGGAGGGTCAATTTTTTTTGCAGAAGAATGTTCAATAGATCAACTTGCTTTTGTAAATTGATGAGTCTATCCTTCATACTTCGTTGAAATTTCATGTTAGTTTCACTCAATTGCCTTATAAGCTCCTTTAAAGACGTTATTTGTTGAAAGGATGGTTGGCACACATTTTTTATAATAAAGTTGTTCATAATATGACTCATTGAAATTATCGCTCATAATTAGTTTAATAATTGTTTTTGTTGATTATGTTGAAATGAAGAATAATAACCATATGAAAGTTGGTTAATCAAAGAAGTTAAATCCATATCCACAAATAAAATTAGAAGAAAAATAATAAAAGAAACAAAAACTACAAAATTAAAAACAACAAAGTAAAGATAGAAAATGCAAACAAATAAGAAAATTGAAAATTGGTTAGGAACTAGACGATATAGTCTTTGCTAGATTATCTAATACCTATTAGACGGTCTCATGACAAGAGTTTCAATAAGATGTGTTAAAGGTATAACAAAGTTAATTGATGTACATGTATAAAAGCCACACTTAATAGAGAATCTACAATTTTAGAATGCTAGACAATCTCATAGTGTCTAATCTGTTAGACGGTCTAACTATGCAAAACGTGTTAGACAGTCTTGCTGTGATAAACATGTTAGACGGTCTCCTTTTGTTAGACTTGCTAGAAAATTTCTATGGAATGCAAATAGATAGACGATATCTAAACGTGAAACATGTTAGACGACTTAGTCTTCATCTTCGTGTTAGACGATCTTGTCATCCTTTTTGCGATAAAGGATATAATGCATCAAGAGCCTTCTAAACTTAATTTTCTTGATTTAAATATGATTTCTGATTGTTCCTTAATCCTGTACTAAACCCACAATGATTATAATTAATTACTTTAAGCAAAGAGTTGTTTCAATGACTTGATGAACTATTTCTAGAAAGTTTTCATAATGTGTATGAAAGACAAAGACTTTTGAAAACTTAGTATATTATCATTCTTAATTATATTTTAATGAAATATATCTTCTAAATGAAATATAAACTATTTTAGATATTGATATGTACAACGTTAAAAAGTCGTGCCAATCTGGAAAGTTTTCAGAATGCAATGTTAAACGAGAAAGATTTTGAAAAATAGAAACATGTTTGATTACAGATTTGATTCAATTTCAAGATTATGTTTTGATGAATTAATTCTAATATATATTTTGATACAATTTAACCTTTTGAATTTATAAAGACATAGAAAGTTTTTGAATCTATGTTACCAGTTGGTTACTGGTATAGAGGGTTTTTTAATTAAGATTTTGAATTTAAATGTATATGATTATGATTTGAACCAATTATTTTAATGTTGATTATTATTTTCAATTACATTCAAATTGTTTATAGAAATAATTTCATCACTATACATGCACAAATAAGATTAAATATGAAGTTTCCTTATAAAGTGTTACTGTGTGAGATTCAAGCAAACTTCAAGTATGGAAGATTCAAGCTTCAAGATTCAAATATATACCAGTATAAAAAGTTTTCAAAGTCCAACATTAACATATAAATGCTTAAAGTGCAAGTAATCTGCAAAGGAAAAGTTTCCTTTTAGAATATCTAATACCAAAATGATTTTACAAATTTAAACATCAAGGGTCCTAATTTCTAAATATAAGGAGATCAAAGTTGAAGAACAAGAAGAACGAAAATAAAACAATTCAAGAAAATGATTTTTTGCATAAAACATAAGATTCACATATGTTGTAATTATAGCCTCTAGTTTATCATTTGTGAGCTAACCATTGTAAATACTTCACTTTGTGAATTATACCCAGTGAGCTTTCATTGTTATCTCTTTGAAAGTGTTTTTCTCATATCTTGACAGGTCTTCGTCTCAGGGAGATATTAAGATTGGTGTAGTTAAAGATGTTAGAATACTAGTTATTTTTGGAGAGGTGTTAAAACTCGTTATACTTGTAGAGGTTAGATTTAGTCTTATCAAATAATGTTAGAATACTTGTTAATCCATTAATCTTATTTGAAAATAATGTTTTCTATAATTTATTAATACCAAATAATATTTGGAAAACATAATTGCAGTGTCATAAATATTCTAAGAGTTTAAAGTTCAAGCGTGAACACTTCCTTGTTATCGTCTTCTATCGGATGCTTGGACGATTCTTGTATCGTTTGATATGTATAGTCTCCGGTGTGATTTTGATGCTTATGAACTTGTGCATTTGTCTTGTGTTGCCCAAAGGGGTTTTGTGTGATGTAATTTTCTAAATAGTTTATCAACACTACGATCGTGTATTGAGATCATTCTCAACTGTATTGTCTGATCCTTTATATGACGCGAGATTCGTATGCTACGTCCTTTGTTTGAGAAGCGCTTTGTCTTATGTGATGCTTTTACATCTGATGGTCTTTTCTACATAACGGTTATTTCTTTTCAATGTTCTCTTTGAATTATCCATTTTATAAAATGAACATTAAGACTAGATCATCTAATAAGCGTTATCATTATTTTGTCTAACAAGTTCTCTCTTGATGTTTCATCTAATGTGTTTTGCTCACTTTTTTTTTGTTTTTGTTTGATCTTGTACTGCACATGAATGAGTTTTGTCATATCACAACACACCTTATAGTGTTTGTTATCATCAAAACATATAGATGCTCATTTCATGAGATCATATGATGGATATTGATTCGTCTATTGACTCAACATATGTACCTATCTTAAATGAAAATAAAATACATTTCATGCTCGTTACAATGCATTTAACTCAATAATCGAGTATTTAAAACTATAACCGAGCAATAAAGGCATTTTATACAATCAAACAACTCCACAAAGGTCACAATAACCATTTTAATGCCTTATCAAGGGTTTACCTAGTCAAGATCTATAAAAGTCAATATTATCCAGGAAGTATAGTCAACTAAATATATCCTTATGTTCACAAATATCAAATTCTCTTTCTAACTTAAACGTCAAACTACAAAGCTCAGTCCACGGAAAAAATCTTTTTTTTTCCACCTCACAAATACATATTGATATAATCCAAGTAGCCAAACAGATGACCAAAGACTCAAGAGACAATTCACATTGAGAGCAGTCATCTCAGCAATCAAGTCAAGGCCTCAGCAAATAACAGACCTCACCAGAAGAAGAACTGGGCATAGACCAGAACATCAATTGTTCTTTCTTTTGATCTTCTTAAAAGATAAAAATATGTTTGTAAATAATTTGGGCTCACTTTGGGGATCCAAATAGAAAAATAGGCTAAAGTAGATTCATAGAGCATAAAAGGGAGTGTGCTTAGCGAAATGGGCTGGTACAAAACTCACTTTCTCAAGACAAGGCATCTAGGTTTAGGAAGGTTTCCCTACCTTCTAGAAGACCTAGCCAAAGGGCGATTTTGACCATGGTCAACCCCCTTGGCTGCCCTCTTCATATTACTTTTATGCCCCTCCTTAACTTGCCCACCAAGGCACCCATTCTTGTAAATAGGGTGCCTTGCCTCTTGTATTTTCACCTAGATTTTGAATATAGTAAAGAAACTCTGCTCAAGTGATTAGTGAGCTTTGTCTCTTAAATATTTTGGGTCTTATCTTGAGTGTGTGAGCATTTCAAGTGACGGCTCTTCCTCACTTATCTTGGAGTTCCCACCATCTAAGTGGCGTGTTCATCTTCACCATTCTCACCATAAGCTTCCTTCATCTCATCTTTTTTTCTATCCTTCCTTGCGCCATTTATGTTATTTGTTTATGTTCTTGTTTATTTCATTTCCTTTTGGTCACCTTCATTCATCCTTTATTTCCATTTTTCTCAAATTCCGCTCCTTGCATCATAATCACCTTATTCTTGTCTTTTTCTCTTTGTCCTTGTGAAGTGAACCTTCACACTTACTTAACCACTTGGTTAAATTCGTGTCCAGTGAGAATTTTCTTAGGGTTCTCACCTTAAATTGCTAATCTTAAAATCATAAACAAGAGCAATCAATTAAAATGTGCAATCCTAAAATCAACTCACACCACATATGTAATTATAATTTGATATTTGATTTGAAATTTATATAATTATAAATTGTTATATGATATGGAAAAGAAAAAGGTGTGTTATTTTTTAATTGTTTTAAACTAAAGTGTATAGTTCAATAAATATTTTGAATAATTTAAATATTTAATTTATTTTTTTTCTTAATTATATAGTTTTCTTATTATCTTTGTAATATTTTTAATTGTAATTAATGTTTAGTACAATAGATAATATTCTCATTATAGTGCCATGCATCAATTCACTTTAATTGTATTAGAACAAATATATGAAGCAAGTTGAAAAAATAAGATACTACTTAACTCACTAACATGTGGTAGTTCAAATAAAATTATAAAACGTTTAAATTACTAAGAAATAAACCGAATTAAAACGAGTGAACATATATGAATTCGGGTCAGCTGAGCCTAAATGTTGATAACAAAAGGAGAGAAGGATTGAAAGTAACGTCGTTTTACGTCCTCCCTCGCTTTTCACGCGTAATAAACTAAGCGTTAGAGTCGGCAAAGGTTTTGAAAGGGCAAGATGGCAAGACATTAGTTGTTGAAACTTAAAACCCACATGTTTCAAAAATCTACACAAATTCATTCAAACTGATTCTTCCCGCACCTCCATATATGTTCTTTTGGCACTCCATACACAATGTGAAAATACCTTTTTAACCTTTTTGTGCCACTTCTATAAAGTAGTTTCTGGATTATGTAATCCAGACAAGCATTTAAAAAAAGACTTTCGGATTATGTAATTCGAAAACTAATAATGTATCTGAAAAAAGACTTTCGGATTATGTAATCTGGAAGCTAATTATGAATTTGAAGAAAAACTTTTGGATTACATAATCTAGAATATTACAGAGGGTTATTTTTGGAAATATGAAAATGTATGGAGATGGGAAAAGAATATATAGAGGTGCAGGAAGAAACAATAATTCATTCATTCACGACAGACCAAAGATTTGGACTGATATACACTCATAAACCCATGGGTCCAACCTCACGGCCCACGGGTTTCAACATTCCTTTTGGACGGTTTCTTCCCGCACCTCCATACCTTCTTCTCTCACCTCCATATATTTTCGAATTTCCAAAAATGTCCCTCTATAATATTCTGAATTACGTAATCTGGAAGTCATTTTTCAAATTTATAATTAACTTCCAGATTATGTAATTTGGAAGACTTTTTTTCAGATGCATGATTACTTTCCGAATTACATAATCCGGAAGTCTTATTTAGCTTCCGGATTATGTAATCCGGAAGTCTTTTTTTAAATGTGTTTCGGATTACATAATCCGAAAACTAGTATATGGGGTGACAGAAAAGGATAAAAATGTATTTTCATGTTGTGTATGGAGGTGGCAGAAGAAGATATGGAGGTGCAGGAAGAAACAGTCTTCTTTTTGTGCACACCTTGTTGGCCCTATATAAGTTTTCACCTTATGTTCAATTTATGTCTAAAATCAAGTTTATGAATCATACGATTATTTTCAAAGTTTGTATTTAAGCTATTCTAATATTTTTTTTACAACATTCAGTTCATTTGAGTAAAATTGATCTCAATAAGATCTAAATGTTTTAGTCTTAAAAAACTTTTCTTAATGGTAGAAGCAATTACTCAATGATAACAAATCATAATGTCTTTTTTTAATAAAGATATTCACAAATACACACCAAGTTTGTTTTTTTTTACTTCTTTTACCTTGACAATTTCGATTCATTTCAAATTTCAAACAAATAATGGTAGAAATTAAACAAGTTTTACTAAGTTGTTTCTTTTTTTTTCTTTATTTATGGGTTTTCTTTCAATTTAAGAGGTATGATAAAATATATGTTTTTGTTTGACCCTAGAATCTAGATATAATTTCTACTGAATTGATTCAATTCTTCTTCCATGACAAGAATCTCATATTCAAGTGACAATATTTTTTGGCACAATTTGTGATATCATGACCACTTCAACTTTTGATATGATTCCAATAGCAAGATATAGATGATTCTTTGACATTTTATGGAATCAACTTGAGTTGGAGATTGAATAGGCCCTTTTAATAGAAATGGATCAATGTTTTATGTTTCAAGAACTCACCAAAACTTGCACCAAACACCAAACTCACATGGAAGACCCATTTCTTGCCAATTGAACAGATTAAAAGAGATAAGGAGGCAAATGAACCGATTAAATTGCTTAGAAAATGAAAAGCACCGAACAAATCAGTAAGAAATGAAGAAGAAACAATTGAATCCAGCAAAAGAGAATAAGAACCGAACACTATATGAAATTAAGCTCAAAACACCGAATAAAAGGAAACTAGACATGTTTTTGAATTCGTATGAATATGGAGATGAAAGGAAGATATGGAGAAGAGAGGAAACTTATGTGAATGAAGACTTGGTTGATGAACACGCCACTTGAAGTATGAAAGCTCCAAGATAAGTGTGGGATGCCGCCACTTGAGGGAACCAAGGCTCTCAAGATGAGACTAGGAA
>Ga0123342_1005383_pt1 | contig 18584 bp, 10 predicted proteins | sample Turbeawhitnodule_FD_89960 | JGI IMG/M metagenome (GOLD analysis project Ga0123342, IMG submission 89960) | Root nodule microbial communities of legume samples collected from Mexico - Turtle bean Mexico white nodule | ecosystem: Host-associated > Plants > Roots > Nodule | place: Mexico: Nepantla...
ATTTTTCCAGAATATATTATTTTCAATTCCGGATTTTTATTTCCAGAATTAAGGGCATTTTTGGAAATTAAAAAAATATGTTGGGTGCAGGTTAAAAATGATTGGGTGCAGGGAGCATTTGCCCTATTGTTATTATGCTTTAATAGGTTTGATATTCGAACTACAGAGGTACAGAAAATTTGTGCCGAATCTGACATTTGCCCGTTTTATATGGGGGTTCATGGCAAGTAATTTGATAAAAAATAATAATTCATATACACGTCAATTTATTTACTATACTATATTATAGGTAAATTCATCGTGCTCAAGTCTTTTTTGTTTTGATTTAGTTTTTATACAAATTGTATTTGTCTTTTTTTTACAATTAAAATATTCTTAAATTAATTTTATAAAAGTAAAAAGTATATTTTTAGAAAATTAAAATTTCAAAAGCTGTTTTAAAAATATATTTTTAGGATTTAGTTTAGATAAAAAAAAAAAACCAAAAAATGTGTATATGTGTATGTATATATAAATAGTTTCACCACTATGATTGCTGAAAATTGTGTTCATATATTTATTGTTAGTAACTTGCAATAAAAAGAAATTATAACTTAAAATTATACTAGAACATCCTACCCTTTGCTATTATTGGATATCAAGAATACTATCTACATACAAATCATTTATCATCTTTACGAGTTTGACAAATATGGAATTTTTTTTTTATCACAAGGAAGGATAAATTATTTATCTTTTGGTTGGCTACATGTGAATCTAATATCCTATATTATATAATATAAACATCTTAAATTAATCTTAATCTAATAGTTGCAAGTTGCAGCCTAAAATCCGAACTAAAGACAGATTTTTTAATTAGCTCACTCTTGTGAATTACCTCACTCTTGCGGGATCGCGATCCTTTCTCCCGTTTTCTTTCTTTGAAATAAATTTTAATGTGTCAAAAATTTCATTCTACCCTTACTTTTTTAAATTTAACAACTTTTAATTTCATTTTTAAAATTTTGTGTTTTTTCTCACTATATTTAGCCCAATTTTGTTGAACTATGATTCAATAAGTTTTTGAACAATTAATTTATGTACAAAAATTATTTTGTCCAATGATCCTTTTGGAACTCAAATAAGAAAATGAAAATAGTAACATATATTTTCTTTTCTTTTCTTTTTTCATTTAATTTTTTTTATATATATTTTCTTCTTCTCCACTCTCTTTATTCAACACAAGATTTTCATCCTCCTAATTGTACTATATTTCTTCAACTGTCTTAACTTTCTAAATCAATACTTGTATATTGTACAATTTACTTATATGATCAACTAAACATCTCCAAGTTTGATATATAATACAATTATTTAAGCATTTGTATGATTATATATATTTTTTACACTTTTTAAATGAAAAAATATATTCTTAAAAATCACGAATTATAAAATTAAAAATCTTAAAAATTATAAAAATTTCAAAAAGTAAAAATATCAACACTAATATCTTTTTATCTTTTAAAACTATACAATTTTTTTATTGTGAATACACAAATTTAAGAGTAACGTCAATTTTTATCGTACCCAAATAAAAGAAGTTTTCAAAAACAAATTATTCATAAAATTTTGTTTTCTTTTTAGAAAAAATAAATATTTTTAGAATGTGAGATGCCAACACCTTCACTGCACTAATTCATACCCTAAATTCAGTTTTGTAAACATTTTCCAAAAAAAATTCAGTGTCCTGTCTGGTCGTGACACTTGCATGTATACAAAGTCACTCCACATTTAACTACATTGAACATGATTAATCCTATTTTATTTCTTTAAAAATGTTTCATTTAAGACAATTTAAATTTTAACTTCATAATTTAGATAAAATAGTTCAATTGTCACTAGATAGAAAAAAAATATTCAAATATTAAACAATTAATAATAGTTTTAAAGTATTAATATTGATAAGAGTTATTTTAAAATAATTAAATCACATCAACATCTCTATGAAAGACTTTTTTTTTCATATTATGTTAGCATTCTAGTGCGTAAAGAGTGTAAAAAAATTTCATATTCGTTCTTCTCAGGTAAAATTTAAAATTCTCTAATTTTAAATAACAAAATAATCCTTATAAAATTCTATAATTTTAATTCTTAAAATTTCTTACTCAAATTATAATCATCTATAAAAGTCAATTTCTTTCTTAGAATCCCATCCCATTAGATTAAAATGCCAATGTCGCCATCCAAGAACAAAAGTCCTTATTCATGCTTAAAAATTAGCAACTAATCCTTCATTACTTTTGCTCCTCTGCTTCAACCCAAGCTAGAACTCGAAACTGAGTTACCCACCATTACGAGTGACGTTGCATTTTAATGTCATAGTGCGTTATTGGGTAATTAACCCAGATGAGATATTTAATTATCCGACTTCATGCCAGTGAGTTTACATACTATTATCAGGAAAAATAAAACACCACCAAAAATTCGAAAACAATAATGAAAAATATCATGGTATAATTTAAAAAACAGACTAGTATTAAAACTCACGATCTTAGAACACAAATTCTAGTCACAGCGACAAAATCTTTCATAACTTGCTACGCCGGCAGTCTAAAAGGGCTAAAAAGTAACTAATGCAAGCAAAAGATCCACATATATTAAATGAAGAACAAAGACCGAAACAAAAATCTGCAAATATAGTTTTCCACAAGCTGGTCAACGATTGGCCTTGGCAACTCTCTCAATTTCATCTTTTTTCTTGATAGCATAACTGAAACGGAGTTATTACATATCAGTAAACGCATCCAAAAATTAGAAAAAAAAAATTGTCAAGACAACAAAACAGTCAGAAAATGTATCCTGGAATTGGAGAAGTATTTACCTGTTGGATGACCCTTTGGCTGCATTAATAAGTTCATCAGCCAAGCATTCTGCAATAGTCTTTATATTTCTGAATGCAGCTTCACGTGCACCAGTTGTTAAAAGATATATAGCCTGATTAACTCGGCGAAGGGGTGATATATCCACAGCCTGTCTCCTTACCACTCCAGCAGACCCAATTCTTGTTGCATCTTCACGGGGACCACTAAAAAAAATAACAAAAAAAGTCAGATATAATACTTAAATTTTGAAGTTAATTTATGTTGGATTCAAGACAATGCCCATCAAAGAATTGCTTAGTAGTGAGGTAAACAGTTTACTGTTCAGAGTAACAGTACCTACAATACATATTTTACACATAATTTGGTGCATTATGTCCACCATAAACAAACTCTTCAAGAAAGATATAAAACTTCATATCAAAGTCGCTTTGTCTACATGATAATAGATTGAGCAACCTAAAATCCAGCATTACATAATCAAGCAACACTTACCAAATGTACACCCAGAAGATTAACCAGTTTTTCCAGACGGCATGGTTATTGATCACATGAACATAAACCAACTATAATTCTATTTTGAAGTAATTACATAGAATGATCAGATAGAGCTAATACAGAAATGACATCGTACAGGCTATAAAAAACTGAGAAATAAACAACCATAGAGTCATTCACCAACAATAACTTAAACTAACACGCTCTGATCCTCTGCAAAAGAATTTCCATCCAGAAATCAATATATTCAGTCAACAAAGTCCTAGTATAAATGACAAAATAGACAAATGCGCAGAAAACATGGAGAATGGTCAGACAGAGCTAATAAAAAACGCCATCATTCAGGCAATCAAACCAATAGGGAAATCAATAATCATCATTCCTTCCTCCAGATTAATCTTGAAAAAACGAGTAGCTTATTATGAATACTCTAAAAAGAAAAGAAAAAATTACAAATATGAGACCCAAATTTCCATTATCAATATAGGTAGTACTTAACTTTCTACTATATCAATCCATAAAAAATAGAAGGCAATAGCTGAATCAACAGTCATCCTAATCCACAACTAAAACCATGAATAAATACAAAAGTAATACCTGTTAATGACAGCATCAACAATAACCTGAATGGGGTTCAGGTCAGTCAACAAATGAATAATTTCCATAGCATGCTTGATGATCCTAACAGCCATGAGTTTCTTGCCATTGTTTCTACCGTGCATCATGAGAGAGTTGGTAAGCCTCTCAACAATGGGGCACTGGGCCTTCCTGAACCTCTTGACAGAGTACCTACCAGCAGTGTGAGGAACATAGGTGGCATGCTTGGATGCCACCACTCCAATGTAATCGGCCAGAGAAATGTCATTAACCTAATATAACCCAAACAAAACACCAACAATAATTTCACTTAGAAACCCAATATAAAATACCAAAGCAAAAACAAATGAAATTTACACAATATAATGTAATTAACAAAAAAATCAAACCCTAAACAGACAATAAATTTTATTTTCCTGATAATGGTACCTGAACATCATCGAAGTTCCAGCGGTTAAAGAGCTTGACATCGATCTGGGTGGGATCTGCAACAACACCAGCTTCGTGGATGACGTCAGTCATGGCTGCATAAACGATTAAACGAATTAGATAAAAAAAAAAACAAAAAAAACGAGCAGGGTATAACAGAACAGAGGAAAATACAAAAGGAAACGAAGTGTTGAAAACCTAATCGATTGAGAAAGGTATCTAACAAATGAAGAAATTAACAGTGTGAATGAATGAAAGATAGATTGAAAGAAGAATGAAACCTGAAATTGGCTTTCAGAGAGGACGAGGAGTTTAGGGTAGCCGCTTTTCGCTTGTATCTCGGAAAGAAGAAGAAGCACAACTCAAAACCCTAGTTGCTGACATTTATATACTCACACACTGAATGGCATAAAAATGCTAAATAAGCATTAAGCCAAAATTTTCAACATACTTGTGTTTACTTTTTTATTAATTAATAAATTATAAATAAAAATGTTACATATTTAAATATATTAATTGGATATTTGTTATATAATAAATTTTAAAATAAACCCATATTCTAATTCAACTAACTACAGAAATTTTTATTACTTTAAAATAATATAAATTTTAAAATTGTATATTATTTTATTATTTTATTATTTTTATGATTAATTAATTAAAAATATAAAAATAATACAAACTATAAATATATACGTGTCTATACCTAATTTATATAAAAAAAATTATTTCTATTTTATTCTATATTAATATTTTATTATTTTATTTTGTTTATTTCGTTATTTTATAATTACTTAAATTTATATATATATATATATATATATATAAAAAGAAGATTTTCTATTATAACTATTTTCGGTTATGCACAAATTTATTTTTATTTTATCTTTATATTAATATTTTATTATTTTATTTTATTTTAGTTATTTTGTTACTTTATAATTATTTAAATTTAAAATTAAAATAATATTAAATTTGAAAGAAACTATTTAAGACATGCACTACAATTATTTGAAAAGAATGAGTTAAATAAAAAATTTAAATTGAAACATCGTTTAGTTACTCTACCTCTCTCAAATTTTATTTCTTTTGAATAATATGCAGAAAAAAAAAATTAAATATCAATTTTTATCTTTATTTGATCGTACTTTTAAAAAATAATTTAATATTTTTTCTTTAGAATATATGTATATATATAGAGAGATATTTTGGTATTTAAAAAATACAAATACACATATAATATAATATAATATACATTTATACCTATATATAAAGGATATTCTCCATGTTTTCGGTTATACACAAATTTATTCTTATTTTATCCTTATATTAATATTTCATTTTATTATTTTATTTTGGTTATTTCGTCATTTTATAATTACTTAAATCTATACCTATATATAAAAGGATTCTCAATAATAACTATTTTTTGTTGTATACAAATTTGTTCCTATTTTATCCTTATATCAATATTTTATTTTAGGTATAATTACCTTATTCGTCCCTACTTTCTGGGGCAATAGTCAATTTAGTATAATGGTTTTAAAAAAAATCAATTTCGTCTCTATGTTTGTTTAAATGTATGCAAAATGGTTCTTTGTGTTAAGTTGCAGCAAACGACGTCAACTTCTGCTTATGTGGCAGAGAAAATAAGTTATGGGTTTAGGATGAGGTGCGAGGTGTTAAGTGACGTGGATGGTTGGATTAGTTTATTGAAAATTGAATTGGGGGTTAGGGTTTCTTGAATTTGAATTGGGTTATGATTTTTTAATTGTAAGCAAGGTTGAGGGTGTCTAAGGTACGCCATTCTAAGATGCGATTGTGAGGTGCGATTTTGCGGTTCAATCCTGTGGTGCCATCCCGAGCTCGTGAAGTGTGATTGTGTGGGGCAGCGTTTTTCGAACCCGAAGACGTTGTTGAGTGTGGATCAGTTTCGTGGGTGGTCGTTTCTAAGGTTAGGACTTTTTGACTTACTTTCAGAGTGGTTATGTTTGTGATTACTTTGAGAGAACATTTACAGAGTAGTTTATGATGTAGGGTCCACTATGTGCAAGATTTTTGTATGTGTGGTCAAAGATTTGGTTTCTGACATAATTAAATGCAGGATTGCTTTGTAATTTGTTTGTTATTTTTCGTCATATGTATATTTATATTTTGCAGGGATACCTTTTATAAAGTCCATATCATGACAAAATGTTGTTTTCAGCTTGTGGTCCACCATCGTGGGACATTTTGTGATGCGAGATATGTTGGTGGTGATAAATCAACATGGTCATGTGACGGTGATAGATGAAGTTACTTTTAAATACTTGTCATCCTAAAGGAGATGGAGGTTTTAACAGTACAGGAGATGTGGTATTCACGTGGAGGTTGTGAACAGTTGGAAAATAGATTAGAGGTTCTGATTGATGATGGTGGTGCAATAGAAATGCTGAAAATTGCAAATACACACGGTGAAGTTCATTTATTTTTTGTGCATGTTGCTTCAGAGGCAGAAGTGTTATTGGCTTTAGGTGATGGTGCGGAACCCGAAGGTGTTGAAGGTAATGTTGAGGATGGTGGTGGTGTGGACATTGGTGATCATCATGGTATGGAAGGTGTGGTTGAGGAAGATGATGAGGAGGACGAAGGTCATGGTGGTCAGGGTATTGGTCCGCCTATTCATGAAGACATGGAATGTGATAATGATGGTGGGCATGTGTCAGAAGATTCTTATTGGTTAAGGGAAGTTGAATTTATTGAAAGTGAAATTGAAGTTCAGAGTGAGGGTACTAGAGATAAGGGTGAGAGTGAAGGTTTAGGGTTTAAAGGTCATGTTAGGCATAGGCGCAGAAGGCAGACCAGTAATCTTATAGAAAGTTTAGAACCAAATTGTACAGATGATTTGCAAGATTTGGGTGTTGATGATGATGACAGTGAAGGAACATTTGTGCATGATAGAGGGTTGTCACATACAGAGTGAGAATCAGAAGAGTTAGACAGCATGAGCGAATTTGAAGATGGTGAGAAAGATATGAGTACAGGTGGTAAATTTCCATCCTTTGAAATGTCATAAAACATGACAGATTTTTCCTGGGATGTGGGTACCTATTTTAAAGACAAGGAAGCATTTAAAGATGTCATTAGAACTTATGTTATTCATTTTGGGAGAAATATGAAATTAGTAAAAAATGATAACTCCAGAGTTCGGGTGTGTTGTATTGGAGCACAAGGACAATGTGAATGGTATGCATATTGTGAGTTCTTACCCTCAACAAGTTGTTGGCAGTTAAGAAAACTAAATGATGTACATACATGTGTTAGGCCGTTTAAGGTTAATTTGTTGAGAACTAAATGGTTGAGTGGGAGGTTGGAGACTTCTTTATGTCAGAATCCAAGATTGAGAAGTAATGATGTAAGGAACAAAGCTGTTAAAAAATGGAACATAAGTATAAGTAATTCAAAAGCTCAACGGGAAATGGCCATGACCTTGAAGAATGTCTGTGGTTCATTTCAAGATAAGTACAAACGAAATTATGACTATGCACATGAGCTCATGCGTGCAAATCCGGGGTCTACAATGAAAGTCAAAGTTGAAGACATTAATGGCTTCGTAGTTTTTAACATATTTTATGTGTGCTTAAAAGCATGCAAGGATAGATTTATATCTTGTAGGCCCATAATTGCTTTGGATGGATGCTTCTTGAAAGGCTTTTATGGTGGTGAATTGTTGACAACAGTTGGGAGGGACCCAAATGATCAGATGCTACCACTAGCATATGTTGTGGTTGAGGTTGAATGCAAAGAATCTTGGAGCTGGTTTTTGTAACTTTTAATTGAAGATGTTTGAGGTGTAGATGTATGTCAAGGCATCACTTTCATGTCTGACCAACAAAAGGTATATTCTTTGCTGACAACTGTTGATTTTGTCTATGTATAAATTTCATTTAAGTATGGTATATATGACTTTTGACAGGGTTTGTTGCCTGCCATTCAAGAACTGATACTTGGGGCAGTGCAGCGGTTCTGTGCTCGACACATGTACTCCAACTTCATAAAGAAATTCCCAGGAAATAAATTGAAAACTTTAATGTGGAGGGCAACCGACAACACATATCCCTAAGCATGGGAGAGAGAGATGAGGGCTATAAAGAAGGTCAATGATGAGGCTTTCAAACATCTGATTGCACTACCTCCCAGGCAAGCAGTCATGCTTGTTCTTTTACTCATGTCAGATTTGAGAATTCCAAGGAATTATTTAAACTTGTGAATTGGTAGTTTAGCAATTCCTAAATTAAAAAAATGTATATTCAGAATTTGGAATTATTTGATGGTATTCATTAGTTGAAAATAGAGTAAAGGTATCTGGAATATTCTGTCCATTAAAGTTATCTGATATTGTGTTTGTCAGTCCAGTCTGATGTTGTGTTGGTATCAAAGTAGGCTAATTGAGACTTTGTTGTGCATGTTAGTCCAGTCTTTGTTTAGGCTAAAGTCTGGGTCCCAAGTCCATTTGGTCTCAAAAGAGGTGTTCAGTGCTTACCATTCCATTTTATGAAGTCATTTGTTTTCAATTGACTAAGTTCTAAAATCATTTATGCACACCAATTAGTAGGTTCTGAAATCATTTGTTTTCCTTTACTAGGTTCTGGTCCAGATCAAGGTTCACATTCAGTCCAAAAATGTGACTCACTTGTCAACAATATTTGTGAAGGCTTTAATAGTGTGCTTGTAGTTGCACGTGCAAAACCTATCATTACCATGCTAGAAGATATCAGGACTTATATAATGCAGAGATGGGCAAAGAACATATTGAAAATTGCCTCATTTGAAGGATCAATATGTCCAAAGATTTTAAGCAGATTACAAAAGGAAGCATATCAAACTCGATATTGGATACCCAAGTTAGATAACAACATTGATACACTCTTTTAAAAACTTATTGTGTTACTTGTTGCATATGTCTAACCAATTTCATCATCACAACTCTTCTGTATATCACCTATTTGAAGTGGACATACCTCTACCATTGGAGAAAAGTTTGCAGTTAACTTGGACATACATGAGTGCAACTGCCGAAAATGGATGTTGACTGGAATACCTTGTTGTCATGCTCTTTCTGCAAAGAAATTGTTCAATGACGATCCAGTCAACTTCAGTTCATTTTGGTTCAAGAAGGAAACATATGCAAAGGTGTACAACTCAATTATCTATCCACTGAATGGTGAACAAGTATGGGACAACAAATGTTGTGCCACTTCCCACAAAAAAGATGTCTGGAAGACCAAAATTGAAGAGAAGGTTGGAGGCATGGTAGGTAATGAAGAACAAGAATCAGTTAGGCTAAACTGGATTAAAGAAAAAATGTGGATTTGTAATAAGCTTGGCCACAACAGAAAGTCCTACATTGAAAAACCATCAGAACAAGGTCCAAGTGCACCAGACCCATCTCAACAAGGTCCAACTTAGGTAGGTCCAAGTGCAGCAATCCCATCTCAGCAGGGTCCAAGTCAAGCAGGTCCAAGTGCACCAGACCCATCTCAGCAAGGTCCAAGTCAGGCAGCTCCAAGTACACCAGGACCATCTCAGGAAGCTCCAAGTCAGGTAGTTTCAAGTGCACTAGGGCCATCTTAGGAAAGTCAGGCAAATCCAACTACACCCCTTCCACCATCTCCCCCTACTCAACCAAAAATTTCACAACCATCTTAGGCAGCTCGAAGGACAACAAGATTAAGTGCAAAATTTTCAAGACCTAACACCAGGCTTAAGTTACAATCCATGAGAGGCTTTTGGAAGCCATGAATGCTTTTGGAACCCACTAATTTCTATACTTGTGTATTTTGAAAAACAATTATTGTTGCCTTCTGTTAATGTATTTTGGAATGATAATTTGGTAATTTGTTAATGTATCATGTACTCAATGTATTTGGTAATTTTTGATGTACCTTAATGTTATCAGGTTCTACATAATTAAGTTTGTGTGTGTGCTTGTTACACTTTATATTCATGTTACTATACCTCAACTAATTTAAACTTAGTAATCACTTTTGCTACTTGTCTAGTTGTTCAAAACTGTTTTGGTCTGCATATATGAACTGTGTAAATAGTTGCTCAAAAACATTTCAACTCAATCACATTGATAATAAACTTATTTCATTTGGATAAAAAATATTTAATTCTTTAAAATAAAATCTGCACATAACACATCCTTATTGGAGAAAAGTGTGCGGTTAACTTACAATTTTGCATTGATACACATTTTGGAATACATATTACATACTGGACATAATGAACTCAACACACGAATACATATTACATTAACTAATTCAATCATAATCCCAACCAAAATATACATTCATACGTTACTCATGGGAATTTTAAGAAAATAATCAACATAACAATGTTTATTACAACTACAACACACAACCCTACTTATAACATCTTAATCCACATTCTTGACATCTTCAGACGTTTTTCCAATCTATAAATCTTGTTTCTTTGTCTAACAATAGTTCCATCCTTGTCATTCCAAGTGTCTTCAATGCATCATCTGAAAAAATTGCATCACATGCTTACGCCACTCCTATTCTGTATTACACAAAACAATAACCAAAAAATCAATACCAATGCCTTTTTTTTTCATAAACCAGAGTTCAATACATCTTACCTTGTACTTTGGACAACCCCAAAATTGCCTCCCACCATTTTTGAAAGTTGTTGTTGTCCTCAAAACTGCAAATTCCCACAATCTCAAATGGGAGCAACAAAAGTTGTCTTGCTCCCACCACCATGGCTAGAATTACATCGGTGTTGTTGGACTTCCATTTGATTACAACTGCATGATGATACAGATGCAGACCTATAGGCACACATTTCCACCCCAAACGAAGCTACCAACGAACCCAAGTCACGAACGAATCATAAACGCTAATTACTCCTCCCCCACCAACAAATCCACAACACCGGACTCCCCCACAAACGACCCTCCTTTCTGTCAACACCCTCGTTTTTGTGAAGCGGCCACCATCCAATAACGATTATGCTCAAACGGAAACCCTAACCACCACAATTTAATGATCTCTGCTCATCCAACCTCATGGCCCCAATTTGACATCTGTTTTACTTCACAATCCCCATAACCTCTTCTCTCTGCCACATAAGCAAAAGTTGACGTCGTTTGCTGTGACTTAACAGAAAGGACCATTTTTCATACATTCAAACAAACATAGGGACAAAATTGATTTTTTTAAAAATCACTATACTAAATTGACTATTGCCTCAGAAAGTAGGGACAAATAAGGTAATTATACCTTTATTTTATTATGGTTATTTCGTCATTTTATAATTACTTAAATTTAAAACTAAAAAAATGTTAATATTAAATTTGAAACTATTTGAGAGACGTGCACTACATATATTTGAAAAGAATGAGTCAAATAAAACTTTGAATTGAAATATGGTTTGAGGGATTACATCCCTCAAATTTTATTTCTTTTGAATAATACACAGAAAAATATTTCGAATATCAATCTTTATCTTTATTTGGTCGTACTTTTAAAAAATAATTTAATATTTTTTGCTTTAGAAGCAATATATATATATATATATATATATATATATATATATATATATATAGATAATTTGATATTTAAAAGTTACGAATACACATATAATACATACATATATACCTATATATAAAGAGGATTCCTTTTTAAAATCGTTTTTTGGTGTTTACAAATGTTTTTTCATTTTATCCTTACATTAACATTTTATTTTATTATTTTATTTTGATTATTCCGTCATTTTGTAATTACTAAAACAATTGGCAAAACACTTTTGAATTTTGAAATATGAAGATTCATTTTTGTCTCTTTCCTTCGTGTAATATTTTCTTCTAACCTCTTTCATAAATATTTATATTTTAACTCCTCTTGACCTCCACGATTCCCCTCTCCTTTAATTTTTTTTCTCTTTCCTTTGTGTAACATTTTCTTCTAACCTCTTTTATAAATATTTTAACTCTTCACTTTTTGGTTAACCTCCATGATTCTCCACTTTTTTTTGTTAACCTTTAACTCCTTACTTTAAGTCACTAGCGCACAACCTTCTCACTAGTGCACAACCTTCTTAGGAGAAATTATTTTTGGAGGATGAGAAGAAAGAGAAGTGTTTTTCTTTTTATGTTCCCTTCTTTTTGTTAGTATGTTTACTCTCAACGGATAAGAGCATGCATTAGGAGAGGGACAAAGGAATGTTTCCATTGAAGTGATTGGAAAAAAGGCTTAGCGCAACTCAAACGTACTGTCACTAAGTCTACCACCTAATTGAAAGCAAAACAAGCGTAATTCCATGACTTGGTCATTGGTGCATACTACTCCGCTCCAGTCGGTGTCGCTGCCAACGTGTCTTATACATGAAATTCAATGTGTGTGATAATTTAAATATTAAAAGAAAGTAGGAAAAAATTTATCATAAACAGGAATGATAATTCTACTTAGTACCCACAATTTTTCCTTTTCAAATGATAAAATAAGCACTCTATATTTCTCTTAGTTATTAATTTAATTTCTAAAACATAGTATTGATTAGTAAAATTTAAGAATATTTTTAGTTTATTATTAGATTTAATTAAGTTTTTTTCACAGAAGATTTAGTGAAGTTTAAGAATTTAAACATTAATAGTTAGGAATGAGTATGTTTTCTTTTTGGAAGGTTTAAAGCTATGTTGGGATGATTTGATAATAAAATTTAAATTTAATTTTAGTATTCATTTAATTAATATTTTTATTAATTATTGAATTTAATTCAATTTGATCTATTAATTTACATTAAGGTTTCGTACAAATAATAAATGACTAATAATGTATCCACAATAATTCTCACAGCTACAATAATATTATTATAAATAAAATATATGTTTTAACCAACAAGCGCCTGTAGCTCAGTGGATAGAGCGTCTGTTTCCTAAGCAGAAAGTCGTAGGTTCGACCCCTACCTGGCGCGTAAATTACATTTTAATATTTTGCTTCAAACAAAATTATCATATTTTTTTTAAATTTTAGTATGAAAAGAACAGGAAAACTTTAGAGATAAAGATTTCAAAACGATAACAAAGATTTATTTAACTCTAAATATTAATTCTTATTTTAGGGTTACTAATTAATGTAGTTCTTACCATATATTTTAATTTGAAAGGTTTTGTAACATAAATTCCAAACATAGTTGTAGTAAACTTCAAAATGGTACGAGGTAATTGAACTGAATGGAGTATGATGAAGTAGAGGGAATATAAAAAGGAAAAACAAAACCAATCCTAATTAAAAACAAGGGTGAATTCCGAGCGAAGAAGGAATCAAAATCTGCCTAATCTACTAGTTCTAAAAGGGTAATACTTATGACCTATGGGACCAGATAATAAATGTTGAACTGGTTTACAAAATTAATTCGAGCTCGTAAAGAATTAGTATAAAATTGGTTAGATTAGTTCACAATTGGGCTAAACCTGTTTCAACCACTGTTTTTAAATTGCTTTTTTTTTTTTATCTTATGAAGAATGACATAACTCTAGATAATATTATGTTTATTTAGTTTTGAATACACTTGTTATTAATGTTATAACACATTCAATTTGATTAATTGTTTAAATTTTAATATTATGTTATAAGTTATAACATTTAGGATTATGAAATTGTAAATATTATATTAAGAATTAAAATAATGTTATTTAATCACAATTGATTGAATTAGAATTTAACTCATAGTTACACTTGAATCACTACCCTTATAAGTTCGACAACATAAAGTTTAAATAGTATTGGTTAATGGTACAATCACCTACATAATTTATATATAAATACTTTTTATGGAAAATACTTTCTATCTCTTTATTGCAATAATAATTTTTGACCTGAATATTAATTAAGCTCGAATACAAATGATAAAAACCATTCAGTCTTAAATTTTTTGTTAAGAACATAAGTGAAAATTGAGTTTTAATGAAGAGATGGTAAAGTTTTTTTTCTTCTTCATGTAAAAATTGTATAGAGTAACTAGGATTTATTGACCTTGTATTTTGGGCCAAAGTAGAGTATGATTTAAATAGAAAAGAGTAGGGTGAAAAATAGTAAAGAGGGGTGCAAATAAAATTGTAGGCATGGAAGATGTGAGACTCCACATGTCCTCTCCTCAATGGAGAAGATTTTACACCAATAAAGGCATGCCACTTGTCACTCTCCTAATGAAGAGGATTTGCACTAATAAGGTGGTGACACTCTAATTTGAGAGGTTTTGAGAGACTTTCTCTTAAAAATAGTAGTCGTTTGTACATGATTTTTAACTTTGATTTGAGTAATGAAATGTTGTCCAATTTGAGACACTTTTACTTGTTCAAAGTTCTCTCTAGAGTTGTCTTCCTGCTATACGATTTTCTAGACTCCTCCTAGTAGTGTTGACCCAACCTCACTCTAGAAACTAAGTGTTAGCCTAACCTCACTTATATTCACCAACATAATTTTCAATTTCTAAAATTTCTACAATTCATCATCCGTAAAAGATATTCAAATCAAAACAATAAAGAAGAAGATCTACAAATGAAGATGCAAGTTAGGATTGCATCATTTGGTACTTTGGTTTAAGAGATAAGTAGTTATTCTTAAAAAAAAATTCTAATTTTCGTGTTGTTCATAGTTTTTCTTGATTGTCTTGAATGTTTACCAATTGATTTTGTGTTTTTTGTCTTTTTGTTTGGTTCAAATTCATTATTCTTACCTGAACCTTCATGTATTTGCTTTTAGGTGTTTTTGTGTTCATGTTCATGTGTTCTTTTGATTTTTTTTTTCCAATTTTGTTTGGTGAATTCTTCTTATAATTGAGTCATTTTGATTTTATAATCATAAATATTTTGTCTAGAGTCATATTTAGTCCAAAAATTATCATAAACTCCATTAGTTAACTTTTGATTTTTTTTAAATTTCTTCATAGTTTAGAGCTCTTGAGTGTCATTTGATTTTCATTTTTGAATTCATTCATAAATTGCTACTAGATGATTAACAATTTTCTTTAAAGTTAGGTTTCCATTATAATCTTCTCCAAAATTCATTTTTGAAAATTCTCGATAAATTTTTGAAATTTTTTCGTGGTTCAAAAAGAAATTTCAAAGTGTGAACAGTAGTCTAGAGCAGTTCTTGTAAAATCCTGAAATCTGTTGTGGAATAGTGCTTGGAGAGGTGCAAAAAGAAATCTGATTTGTTTTTCAGATTTTCGTGAGATTGTGCACTTCTTCATTCAAGTTTATATTGTTCCTCATTGTTTTTGGTGCTGAAACGGTGAATCATTTTCGGTGCAAATGTGAATTCATTGAAGCAATTATTGAAGTTGTGTGGTGTTGGAGGAATTGCAAATGGAGGATTTTGCGATTTCTGGTGAACGCAATCAATGAACGGTGGTTTGCGATTTTTGGTGACGAGAACCGTGCACTCGATGTTATTAAAGGTGAATTGAAATTAGAAAAGTTGTTTTCTCTAGGTAAATCTTTGTTCTCTTCTGGTAACCTCTCTCCATGGATTACACTGTCTGTAATTGGTGGGAAGTGAGGGAGTGAGAATTTTCCGCAACTGCGTAAACAAGAACTCTTGTAATTTGAGTCTATCCGTGGTTCAATTTCTTTAAAAAATAGTATTGTTCGTGGCTATTTGTGGTGGAGAAAATTGGAAACAAAGAATCAATTCAGGTAGTTTTGGAATTGTTTATAGCGTTGATTGATACAATTTTAATTTGAACATAATATGTTCAATTTAGTGCATTCAAGTTGTTTAACTAATTGGCCCAGAGATTTTAGCTAAATGTTTTTTGCTAAATCAATCAAATGAACTTCAAAAGTTACTAAATCAGTTGTTGGAAATTTTCGTTTAACCTTGTTTCCATTGTGGTTATTGTTTCAGCCCTATTTCTAATATGGTGCAAAGCTGTTGTAAATTTTGGTGCAAATTTCTAGTGCAGATTTTGACTAAAAATAGTATTACTGTATTTTTTAGCTGAAACTTGAATTCAATTTGTGATTGTAAATTGATTAAAGTAGTGCAATACTTTGTTGATTGATAAATTTTGTTGTAAGCAAATAGATTGGTGAAACAATTTTTAGTGATTGGTCTATCTTGAATCAATATTGTACCAGTTGTTCAAATCTTTGGAATTACTATGCATAACCATTGGAGTCACGAGTTGATCTAGACTGCAAAGTGAAAGTTTTATTTGTGCAATACTCATCGCTTAGTTTTTGTGAGTTTAGTGATAAAATTGATTGAAAACATAATTCAAACAAATGGTGGGCATGGTATTTTTGGTACAAAGTTGAGAATGAGCACATGGAACAATGACATTCCTTGTGATGTGTGATTTTAGTTGAGCAGTGGTTGAATTGTTGGAAAATTTGATTTGAAACAGCTACTGATTTGTGCTTGCGTGAGAAGACAAATGTGCTGGAGGAGAATTGAAAATGGTGGAAGTGAAATTGATTTGTTGAATTGATGCCATTCATTTGAATGCATGCTTGAGGAAATTGTCTTGCAACGTCAACTTGATGTGGAAATTCAATAATTGAAAACTTTTTGTGGGATCCACAATAATTGGATTGACAATTTGGTGTTTCCAAATTACTTGAAGTAGTGTGAATTTGATGTTGTGTTGCATGCAATGTCCATTTTAATTTTTACTGAATTGATTAATTTGTGAAGCAACAAATTTTAATTTGGGCCAACGTCTTTTTGGGTCTTATGAACCATTGAAAAAAATTTGATATTCTTTAAAAAAATTTATAATCCACTTTAGAACCATTATCTGGAAAATTCATTTGTGTGCCTACTTTGTTTGTAGCTTTAATTTTTTTGATTATAGTATTTTAAAATACTCTTTGAAGTTTCTCACAATTATAATATCTTGAGTTTAACTTTCTTAATTTTGAGTTTTTATTGATTTTGAACTTTATTGACCTCTTGACATGAAAACTATTTGTTGCATAATCAGGAGAATTATGTTATAATTAAGTGCAAATTCCATTTTATATTTATTAGGACATATTTGTTAGTGATTTGATTTTATTTGATTTGTACAGCTTTAAACACCCACTATTTCTGGCTTTCATTGCCTATTATTTCTTTCCTTAATTAGGTTGTAAACCAGTTTATAAATAGAGACTGTAATCACATTTGTAAGACATCTCATAAATATATTTCATCTATTTCTTTCAACTTGGTATCAGAGCTCCTGATCTGGGAGACTCTGCTTCTGCAATTTTTATTTCTTTTTAGCAGCCTTCATTGCTGTAATCATTTTCCTTGACAGCCTTCATTGCTGTAATATTTTCCTTGACAGCCTTCATTGCTGTAATATTTTCCTTGACAGCCTTCATTGTTGCAATTTTGTTTTTTTGGAGAGCCTTGATTGCTGCAACTTTCTATTTTCCTTATCTTTTCTTCATTGACCACCACCACCACCTTGCACCATTGACTGTTATTGCCACCACCATTGACCGCCGCCGACCACCACCTCTGTCGCTCGCTGGAAACTGCACCGCTTGCTAGAACTGCCACTGCTTGCCGGAAACTGCCGCCGGAAAATTTTTTCGACGAATTTTTTTGTGTGAACAAGATCAAATTTTGCCAATCTGAAAAGCTCAGTTGGTTTTGAGCTCTCATGGACTCCCTTAGTAAGCCATCTAGCTATTGTTCCTTTACTATGAGTGGTAAGAGTTCTAGTTTTTTATCCTTTAATGCTTCTAATATTGAAAATATCTGGATTATAGACTCTGGTGCTACTGATCATATGACACCTCATTCCTCTTCTTTTTCATCCTACACTGCTTTATCTGGTAACCCATATATTACTGTTGCTAATGGTTCCACTACCCCCATTAATGGTCGTGGTAACATTCACCTTCATTTCCTTTAAAAAATGTGCTTCATGTTCCCAAACTATCCAATAACCTCTTGTGTATTCAAAAGATTACCCAAGATTTAAATTGTGCAGTGGTATTTTTCCCTTCCCATTGTGTTTTTCAGGATCTTGCCACGGGGAAGACTATTGGAATTGCTAAAGAGTAGGGCTGGTTATATTATTTACAGCATGAAGAAAGTAAAAAGTGTGCTAGACTACAGGCACACACTTCTAATCTTCAGCAAGGTCGTGAATCTTGGTCATCCTCTCAGATATGGCTTCAACACAGACGTC